>Ga0115102_10437837_pt1 | contig 10168 bp, 16 predicted proteins | sample MBTome_5_FD_89644 | JGI IMG/M metagenome (GOLD analysis project Ga0115102, IMG submission 89644) | Marine eukaryotic communities from Pacific Ocean to study complex ecological interactions - MBTS_5May14_M2_3um Metatranscriptome... | ecosystem: Environmental > Aquatic > Marine > Oceanic | place... | reverse complement strand
GATACAGCAACTGAAGAAGTGGTAGAAGATACTGCAGCAGAGGAAGCTGAAGAAGAAACCGAAGAAGGTTCTGAAGGCGAAGAGTCAGAAGAGTCAGAAGAAGGCGAGGAATCTGAAGAATCTGAAGAATCTGAGGAAGAAGGCGAAGAATAATCATAAACACTTTGCAAAGTTTTGGGTCGAAGAGCAATCTTCGACCCTTTTTTTGTTTTCAAGTTAGCATACTTAATTACATGTGGAATAAAGGAGATTGGATTATTGTCATAGATCGATCATTTGGAAAACAAATGGTCATGAAAGATGTTATTTTCAAAGTAGCGCAAATTGTAGAAATAGGACTAGATGATTTATTTGTCAAACCCAAAGCAATCAGGTCTGTGTGGACATCAGATGACCCATATTTTGTGCCTAAAAGCATGTGTCAACAAATACCAATCCAAACTCTAGACGTATACGAGACTACAAGGAAACCGAATGTAGGTGATCTAGTTTTCTATTATTCAAAAAAGTATACTGGAGAAGAGACACAAGCCATAAGCCATGTATTAGAACTTAAAACTATGTCTGGTAGAATGCCAGAGGCGCTAATAACAGTGTCAGAGGCTCACGCATGGGTTAATATTGAAAACTTATTAGTGTTAAGTGTGAATAACTCTGTATCATAGCATATAATTGTATCATGCGATGGAGTATTAATGAGCAGAAATAAAAAGTCTAATATCAAAACGTTTTTCTTCGGATTATTCATGGGCTATCTTGTCACATCTGTTGGTTCTTTAAATTCTCCACCAACATTCTTTTGGGTGTTGCTTTCTTTCACAGGGATTATATACAGCCTGTTCTTGTACGCCAAATATAGATTTAATGATGACATCAGTGAAGGAGAATTTTGATGAATAGATACAACCCTCTTCATAATTTAGTTAGAAGAATACAGTTACATGGAGGGTTTGTCAATGCACATGCACATTTTGATAGAGCATATACAGTATCTTCGAAGACAATGGCAAGAACAGGAGATCATCTTTTTGAAAAATGGAAATATGTTGATAACTTTAAATCACGTGCGTCTGTGGGCGATTACTTTGAGAATATAAAGTCTGCGATCGATTCTCAAGTTTTCATGAACTCGGCTGCAGCATGCACTTTTATTGATATAGATCCAGTGTGTGAATATAATGCGATCACTGCAGCAAAAATAGCCCAAGAGCATTTTGCACACGAATTTCCTTTAGTCATTGCATGCCAAACTCTCAAGGGTGTGCTCGATGATACGCCTAGAAAACTTATAGAAGAAGCAATGGATGATTTTCAGATCCTAGGAGGTCTTCCTGCAAAAGACAGTGGAAGAGAAAGCGAACACATAGATCAGTTAATGCAATGGTCAAAAGACACAGGAAAAAGAATCCATGTACACGTCGACCAATTGAACCATCCAAGCGAGAAAGAAACAGAGCTTCTTGCAAGAAAAACCATAGAACATGGGCTAGAAGGGATGGTGTCAGCCGTACATTCTATTTCGCTGGCAGCACATCCCAAAGCATACCGAGAAGAAGTGTATAAGATATGTCAAGATGCAAATCTATCTTTCATCACATGTCCTTCTGCATGGATAGATCACCCTCGAAGAGAAGATCTTGTACCTTCGCACAATGCGTTGACTCCAGTAGATGAATTGCTGGAACGTGGGTTAACTGTTGCTATTGGTTCGGATAACATATGCGACGTATATAAACCTTTCTGCGACGGAGATATGGTGAATGAACTAAGATTGCTCATAGATGGTTGTAAAATCTATGATGAAGATGAACTTCTTAAGATTTGTGTGTATAATGGATTAGAAGTTATTGGATTGACAGAGGAAGATCATGCAAAAATTATTAAGCAATAAGTGGACTAGTTTACTGTGCACAATAATAAACTCTTCTTTTGCATTTGTCGCATGGAATAATGGTGATCCAATTACAGCTCTGCTATGTTTTATATTAGCTTGGTACTGTGGATACAATTTTACAACAGGAATGAAAGAGGATTATTATGATAAAAGTAGGAAATAGAGTGAGTCTTTTTGACAATATGGGACGAGAAGGAGTTGTTATAGGCTATAAGAAAACAAAAACACATGCCAGAACAGCTTGGTCGACAATTCCACAATCTAACTGGTCTAACAACATAGTTATTCAGTGGGATGACGGAACTGTATCTATTCACAAACCAGATACAGTGATGAGAATAGACTAAAAGGAGTGTAATTATGCCTAATTGGAATGCAAAAAATGAATGGAAGATCTTACTCGAAGAAACGAACGAGAGAGTGATCAGTGAAGCACCTGCAACCAGAAAAGTGCAGACTTGGGGAGAATTAGGTGAATTGTTAGCAGTTGGCGTAAAAGCAAAAGAGCTCGAAAAGACTTCTAAAAGTGGTGAAAATTTAGGAAAAGCTGCCAAAAATCTTTTAGGCTTGACTCCATTTGGGTGGGTACAGAACGCATTGCAATTAGGAGGCCAAATTAAAGACATCGGAGATATTCTTAAGAATGCTGGTGAGATGGATGATGAAAAAGCTGAAAAATCACCAATGATGACAGCTTTTAATATTGATGATGGATATGCTGAGATTCTAGATGACAGATTAGAAACGGAGTTTATCAAATGGTTAAGCGGATATGTGAAAAACAAAATCTCTGCAGATGGAGATGCTGCTATACCAGATGACCTAGATGTTAATACATTGTTGGAGAAGTTCCTAGAAAAAAGAGGTGTCAACGATGAAACAGTAAGCGGAGCAGGCACTATGGCAAAGTTCACAGATATAGAGTATCCCAAAGAAGAATCAAGTTGGAAAAAGTCTATAAAAGCAATGGGCAAAGGTTTTATCGGAGGACTATTCTAGATACCAGACAGCCTTCTCCAATTACGAAAAAGTCTTCTCTCTTGTAGGGTAGGCTTTTTTTCGTATCTTTCATTGTCTTCCCGGGATCCAAACTCTTTTCGAATATCACCTGGAATAGCAGCGCTGAGCCAAAAGATTTGTAACTGTTCGCATTGGTCATAACAGCTTTCGTATACGCTTTCACAGTTGGCTTCTTTGTCATCCCAAAATGTGCATTTTTCTGCTTGATGTTTTTGAATTAATTTTTTAACAACGGGACCTTTTGAACCATCACGACCAGTGCAAAATATATCTTTTTGGTTTATTTTTATTCCCCATCTTTTGCACACATCTTTAATGTGTTTTTCTTGCCCCTTGTTAGGTTCACGTGCAGTCACGATATAGCATGGCAAACCGGCTTCTTGATGTTCTCGCATCATTTCTGCACACTGCAGTGGTTTGTATTCATGTTGCAAAGTTTTATCAAAATCAAATACAAAAATCTCTGAACTTAATTCTTCGTTCACACTTCCATCCATCACTTTGCGTGCACGCTCTATCAATATGTCTAGCCTATAGGACATTAATCTTACTCCAACAAACAAACTCAACATACTTAATTATTAGTATGGCACAAGAAAGAGTACACAAAAAATTGAAACTTGGAACTCTTGTGAAATTAAATCGTTCACAAGAATATGGTATCGTACTTCGTGTCAAAATAAACTGGGGCTACGATATAAATAGCCCGTTTTGTTATGGTGTTTTAGTTAAGGGAACGGAAGTTAGCGCATACGAGGAGGGATTAACCGTCATCGGAGAACCGTAGTGCAAGTTGGAGAACTTGTCTGGGTCAGAAATGGTCCAGAAACACCTACATGGGGAATCATCGTAGAAGAACTAGTAGTGTATCTTACTGACAACTCAGTAATGGTGTCCTATGAAGTACTCGTAGATTCTAGTGTGTATCAGGTTGACTCTGGAGATTTCCTTCGATTTAACTACTATAACAGACATCTACAAAATGGACATACTTGATTGGAATATAGGCGATTTAATTTGGGTACCTAGACAAGCACTAGGTATATTTAGCAGGGTCGGAGATCCAGACTTTTGGAAGCTGGGTATAATTACTAGTGTAGATTCACACGACTGTGTGTGGTTTTACTACAATGATCACTTCGAGAAAATACATGTCAATCACATACGATGCGCAAATACCAGCTAATTTTTCTACGTGGATTGTGTCACCTGGTCAATTAGTTCGCATCAAGCAAAATTGTTTTGAACAAATTGGTGTGTTTGGTATAATTATAGAATGTACATATCCGTCATTTGGTTACACAGATGAAAGCCATTGGATAGTGTTAATAGATGGAAAATTAAATTTAGTAGAATCATGCCAAATTTGGCCTGTTGAGGAGATATAAATAATGAGTAAATTGTTACAAGAAAGATGGGCTAGATTAGCAGGACTTATTTCTGAGGACGCCAAAGATAGAATGGTTGTTGATCCAATCCCAAGATCAGCTCAAAGATCTGATAGAGATTCTTCTCTAACGACAGAACCAAAAGGAGTTCGAGCTAGAAGAAATAAATCGCAAACTTCTGCAGATCACATGAGTCAACCACAAAGAGGTAAAACATACAACGATAGCGATTCTAAGCCAAGTTTTTCTGGTGATGTTACAAGAATTTCTGGGTCGCCTGCCCAGTATAAAGTAGTTGAATTTTGGACTCAATTAGGAAATCATTTCAATGCAGAATCTAATGCGACAAGTTCTCACGAAGCCGATGTACAACTGCAGATAAAATGGACACAATCAATGCAAGCTGCATATGAATCTGGGTTATCTGCTGACCAACAAAATGCTTTCACTCGAGTTCAATTTCCAAACTTAATGCAAGCAATGAGATTTCCAATAGAAGTAAAGCAAGGTGCAGGTGAATTTGATGGTGAAAATATTCAAACTGATAAGAATTTATTCAAGAAAAAAATCAATGAAAATGCCGCCTTTGCAATAGGGCATCCAAATGGCTCAGGCGTTACTTTTTGCTATTTAGACAATCAAAAAGGGCATCTTCTGAAAATGGTTCTTGCTTTGGCAGGGAACGATATTTACTCGATGGTGAGTGCAGATGATTTATGGGCTATCAAAGTGGATAGCGATAGAGGAACAAAAGCCAAGCCTAGATTAGTTGTACAGATTCACCATAATGATCTTGTAGGGGTAATAAATAACGTTAGTGACCCATATCTAAAAGGCACACAAACAGACTTGAACTGGCAACTTGGTGTTGAATTTACGAATGCAGCTGCAAGGATGCGAACAGTGTCAGCCGATGTTAGCTCAACAATCGCCGGCGTTAGGCGAGAGCAGTTTGTTAAAAACCTGAATTTGTGTGGTCTTAACACCACAGAAGATAAGATAGAAAGTTATCAAAACTCATATAATCAACATGGAAATCCTTTGTTCTCTATTGGTTGGAACGACGCACAAAAGATGGGGTATTCCAATCTACCAACAATACTTGAGCTGAGAAAATTGCCATCAGAATATATAGATGATTCAGAAGCATATCTAGACACTTTGTATCATCCGGATGTTGCTGATCAATTAGGCGATTTACTTCTATTTGAATTCAAAGGACGAGTTCTTGTATTTGTGCCACCAGTAGATATAGGCCCTTTGGGAGAAGATGGAAAACCATTAGATACATCCGTTGGCCAAATGCGAATGAAAGATTTAAGAACTACAACTGAGAACCCAACCGGTCGACCAAGCAATTCTAATATTGGTAAATTTAGAAGAGTATTGGAAAGAAATATTTTAGTTCATGTAGAATTACTAACCCAAAATTTGCTGCTGCAATATGAAAAAGCCCTGAAAGAAGGCGAGTATGTGCACGCATCTGAGTGGAGAGAAGTTTTTGGTAACGGTGCACCTCCAACTCCTCATGAAGAACCTATAGGAGACATTAAATTGAATCCTCTAGAAGTCGAAGATGATATAACTCAGTGGGAAGAATTTCTAAATGCAGAAATTCCGGTAGATCCAGATGAAGAAGATGCTTTGAGCCGAGCCGATCGATTAGAGAGTGGTGATTTTGGCGGTATTCTTGATCATCGTAAAAGAAAATATTCTTTAATATCGAAATTACTTTAGAGTAATTTCGTATAATTCTGCACAATACGAAACGATAAGGTATAATTACTATGTATTACAACAACAGGAGAATACATGGCAAAATATATCATGAGTCCTTATCTACCACATGCATCACCAAAAAAAGATGGCAGTCAGCCCTCACATCGTGCAGGTTGGGCATTATTGTGGTCACAACAACTAAATGCACCGTTAATTCATAATAACGACATTCCAGCTGATTGCACCACATTATACTTAGAGCCAGGGATGGAGTTTGATGGCAAGCAAAAGTCATTCAATATGGCTTTATCTGGCAAAATGTGGAATGGACTGTATTTGCGAATGAAGCGCATCGCTGACTATGTCGATCGTGGTGGCAAAATTGTTCTCATAGGTCACACGATCGACGGTGAAAAGAGTGTCGACTGGGGAGAAAGACTTTATTCTCGTAAGAAAAACTATGATGCACAAGTATTGAAAGGCAAGGCTGATCTAACTTTTGGCCAATTGTTTCCAAACGATGTTGAAAAGATCAAGCATGCAACACTTCCTGGCACGCCTTCGATATACCAAAAAGATGTCAAGTCTAATTGCCTTACATTCGGTGATTCACATGCTATCTCTGCATGGCTCGAAGGAAGCAAGTGTTCTCGTAATGATGGCATGACCTTGAATGGCGCACTCGAAAGAGGTTTCAGTTCATATATTGATGCAATGAACATGGATGACTTTCATATCCTGAGGCTATACATGGGCAACATTGATGTGCGCCATCATCTTTTGAGGCTTTTTCCAGATGTTCGGACTGCAGTCAAAGAAGCTGAAAGACTTGCAACAAAGTATGTGACAGAAGCTTTGTCAGCAAAGAATAGATACAGGTTCAATGAAGTACAAATTGTAAGCTTATTGCCAATTGAGCATGAAGCAAGAAGGCTTCCAAAGACAGGATTCTACAAAGGTCAGCCATTTTGGGGTTCCGCAAGTGAAAGAACGCAAGTAAGAAATGCATTCAACCAAAGGTTAAAAGATATCCAAAGAGACCTAGGAGGATTCACAATAATCAATTGGCCATCTGAATATCAACATCACTCACGAGTGACTTTGCCTTCAGCTGATGTTGCCGGCACATTTAAGGACTACACCGAAGATATAACTTTTGAATGTGGGATGTTACGATTCGATGTTATGGAAAAACCTCATTCAGTGCACATTGCACCTTCTTTCTATCTTTGGAGCATAGTATGACTCAAGCAATCGACCTCGAACTTACGCCTTATTTCGAAGACTTCATCAACTACTACAAAAAAGCAGAAATCCTTCAAGACCAGTGTGTACTTGGCAATGCTGCCTACACTGAAGTAGGAGTGGATGATGATCTAATGACACAAGTTTACATTTATGATGTGGTCAATCGGCAGTTTGCTGATATTAATAATGTGGTACAAGATGTGTGGAATGGTACAAAGACATCCAAAGTAGGACAAGCCATTCGAAAGAATGGAGACGATTACTACAGTGTACTTTCAGAGTTTAGTGCCAAGCGCAACGTGTGGTCACGATTGGAATACATGTATGCATTTCTTGTTCATCGCATCACAGGATCAGCTGCATCGTATGTAGAAGACCATGGGTACCGTAACTCTGTTGTCACTAGAGAGTTCTGGAAATGCGACACAATCGACCAAATGATTGAGGTCGTGAGAAACTACGAACAAGCAATGTATACATCAAAAGGATGCCAGATACCGGGTTTCCCGAAGCTTACTAGAGCTGATCTTATTAAATCTAGCAATTCGTATACAGCACCTGGAAAGATGTATCTGTGCGAAGTTGCACCTGTCATTCTAAGACTGTTAGAGACACGACTGCAGTATTGTGAGAAGAATAATCTTAAATCGCCTATACGAAAAGTCGTAGACTGGATGAATGAGTACAATGCGACACACAAGTTTAATCGGTTTGGCTTTCAGTATTCTTTGTTTGTTGCAGATCTTTCAGACTATTATGATTGTGTCGATGAAGATTCGAAAGTATACTATGGCACAGCAGCACGATACAGTCTTGATCTACTCGCTGTAAAGAAAAGAGGTGTAAAAGCTATGGCTAGACATGATGCTTTGTGTGAATTGATCCAAAAAGAAACAGGCGCAAAACCGAAATGGGTAGAGCATACTTTGTGTGACTATAAGAAATACATCTATAACAGAATCCCTGCAGGAAAGATGTATGAACATCTGGATAGGACTACTGTGTTTGGTAATTCACTAGTGACTAATTTTCCCGAGGGCAGACAGAAGTGGATGCTAAATACAGATAGGTGGAAGTGGTAGATGGATGATCAAATAATGAGAGATATTTTTGGTCGCCTTAAAACTTATCAATTTCAAGCTAATCTAGATAATCTTAGAGAACATTTTGACAACGAACTTGGCAATGCAAAAGGCTGGGATGAGTTTGTAGAAGCATTAAAAGCAGTCGGTTTCACTGACAGCTATGATCCTGAAAGACAAAATAAAAACGAAGTTTATTCTTGTTGCATCGGCATGTTGGATTCTATTGAGCATACAATTAATAGGGAGGATAATATTGTTACAACTTCTTTTTATACAATCGATCTTAAACTCAGACGGCAGAAGCCTAAGAAGTATTATGACTATCCTCTAGATGATGATTATGACCATGGGGAAATAATGCAAGGAGATTCTGGTGTCGAGTATTCTCAAGCAGACTTAGACAATCATGCCAATCAATGTAACCCAAATAATGATGCATATCACTCTTCTCGGAGGTAGTAATAATTCCAGAATTATTTAGCATGCCTGTACAATTTAGTTCTTCAACCAGTTAAATTATATATATAACAATCACACACTCAGGAGAGAATATGACTCAGTCAATCACACAATTCACTAAAGATGATATCATCGCAAAGATCGAGGAAGATCGAAAATATCTAGACCATGCATTTGTTTTGCTCGGTAAAAATATGGAAGATCCACAGGGGGCAAGAACAAGATTCGCTCGTTTTGTTACAGGAGACTTCTTAGACGAAGGCAAAAAGTATAGACCCAAGTCTTTGTTTCATAGAACTGCCTCGAAATGCTTCTATCGTTTTATCAAAGATACGCACTACAAGTCGCACACAGCACTTGCAAAAGATATTGCGATAGATAACTGGCACCTTTTAGAAGAGCTGCTCACAGTCGAATGTTATCGATTGCCCAGCACTGATGATGTATGGCTCGAACATGCAAAGATCACCAACATGACTCAAAAAGCTATGGAAGTAGATGGCTGGGGTTGGTTGCCTAGGTCCCAGATCAAGTTTGTCAAAGGTAAATTGGTCATTCCTGCTTGGATTGCTCAGAAGATCTTAGATAAGAAAGACCAAGAAAGTGAAGCATAGCTGTACAAATTACGTACGCAACCAGTTAAATTATATACATAACTTACACACAATAGGAGATCTTAATGATCAAAGAATGTAAACACTGCGGCGATGAGTTCGAAACTACTTCACCCATGAAAAAGCGAGTTGGCGGCTATATCAACGAATGCCCAGATTGCGTAGAAGAGCTAGGTACAGAAACAACTGTCAGGTATAGAGGTGTTGTAGATGGTGCTGGCAAAATGGCTGCGCTATCTATTGTAGCTTTCGATTCGAAAGAAGATGCCGACGCATACGTCCAAACTTTTAACTCGTGTGGCTTTGGCCGACGCAAGACTAACAACTGCAACACAATTAAACATCGTCACGTTGGCTTCATGGCTGGCAATGACAACCACAAAGGAAAACAATAATGAGATGCTGCGAAAGATGCAATAAACCAACACACACAACGACTGGTTCGTACTTTAATACTCAAATGATATGTACATCGTGTGATGCTAAAGAACGAAAACACCCGGATTACGAGCGCGCTGTGCTTATAGAAACCGAACAAGTGCTGAAAGGTAATTTAAACTACGAAGGCATAGGACTTCCAAAGGAGTTAAAATGAATTTATTAGAGCTATTGAACAGTATGTATGAATCCACGACAGAGCAAGAAAGAGATCATGGTGGATTTGGAAATAAAGACGGAGTATTTTCTAACGTTCCTTACCAGATGGTTAGGACACTGTACCATTCTCCGATAGAGAGGAAT
>Ga0115102_10226654_pt1 | contig 10202 bp, 1 predicted proteins | sample MBTome_5_FD_89644 | JGI IMG/M metagenome (GOLD analysis project Ga0115102, IMG submission 89644) | Marine eukaryotic communities from Pacific Ocean to study complex ecological interactions - MBTS_5May14_M2_3um Metatranscriptome... | ecosystem: Environmental > Aquatic > Marine > Oceanic | place... | reverse complement strand
TTATGGCATTTCACTATTACAGTACTCTTTTACCAGAAAGCGCACCATCCGATGAAGAGCTGGCTCAAATTCTCCACAGAAGTCGCCTGCACAGTCAGTCTTTGGACCTGATCTACGACGTCCAAGGATTCAAAATTCTCGGCTCCGTCCTCAAAGTCTGTTCCGTTCAGTTTGTCCTGGATTCGGCGAATGATCTTGAGGGCCTTTTCGTTGAGTGCCTCTTCTGCTGCAAGTCCTTCCTCGCCATCTAGAATGCTGAGCAATTCTCTTTGTCGCATGCTTCGTTCGACCATTCGTGACTTAGCTATAGAATGTGTGCCGGATGCTGCGATTTGTCCGTGTGCACCATCGCCTCCAGTGACGCTCTCTATCCGCTCGTCGGCGCCCAGGTTTGCGGCCCAAATCTGAATGTTCGAATACATTTGAAGAGATCGAGCACGAGTAGCGCTCATCGGAAATTCTCTACCTCTCCCAATAGGGACAGAAGGTATTATTTGGCCGTTGAAAACATTTGGGAATGCAAGATCGTCCTTGCCTTCTTCGTCCTCGTCTTCGTCACCTTCAGTGATGGGTAACACTCCAGGTTGAGAGCCGACATCGATTGGGACACCTGTATCCACGTCTAACATACCATTTCCATTGATAGCGTCATGAGTAGACGATAACAACGATTCGGCTAGTCTATCATCCTCGGTGCTGGAATTTGCAGGGTCGGCACTTTCATTGTTGTTAGAAAGGTCAACTAAACGCCAACCAATCAGGGGGTCATATAAAAAAGCCTGAAGCATTGCTACTAAGGAGTCCCTATTCTCTCTCAAGACGGTCATAGTTCGCTCGCAAGTGCTTCGATAGCTTCCTTCAATACCACTAACTTCCATCGCCTTTATGAGCATGCGAGTCAGACGAAAAGGTACTTTTTCCGGATATTTATCCCGATTCATGGCAACCTCAAAGCAATCACCGAAATCGATGTGTAACACTCGACCACTGAGCTTGTCAAGCATCAAATTTGAAGGGTGCCTATCACCAAGACCTAAAATATAACCAACCATTGACATAACGGCTAAGCTTCTAGTGTATCTTGTTCTACGTTCCAACCACTCCTCGCTATTAGTGCTCTTCAACCATAAAATTTCGTACAAATCGTTCCCATTCCCGGTTGTCTTCTTCAGTGCGTCAGTAAAAACTTCTACTTTTTGCATGACCGTTAGTTGGTCATAATCAGGAGCAATTCTCAACATTTCTTTGTGCTCTAAGTTCAACGGAATCTTTTTCGTTTGTCGATAATCTCTGATAAGAGAGTGCAATGTATCGGTATGAGGAACCCACCCCACAAGACCACAATTATGGGACAGAGGTGAAATCGCATAGCGTTGGATTCTCAGATCATGTTTTTTTGTTTGGCGATCTCTTTCCAAAAGTGCGTTCACTAAACCAAATAATTGCATAACGCGCTCGTCTTGCCTTAAATCTTCGTGTCCTTTCAGCAAAAAGACGTAGTCTTTTCCGTCACTCCCTCTCAAAGTGATTTTTCTTGGCCTTTGTTTGCTTGTAATGACCTGAACACTCGGGATGAACTTTTCGATCTTTATGTAGCTTCCATCTACTCGATATGAGCCGGGTACTCCAAGCTCTAGACTCCGGGCGTTGCTCAGTGCAGGAGAGCAATCGGATAGTTCCAACTTTGTCAGGGCCGGGAGTTGCTTATTAATTCGGCGAAATACTGTATAGTAGATGTCCCATGCCTTGTTCATGGCAGTCTCGGCCTCTTCATTTTGCCGTATGTGACGGTTCGGGGCATCGTAAGCGTTGGACGAATTTGGCCCAGTGGGAATACTATCCCCACCTTCGGATACAAGTCTTACATAGTCTTTAATGTGTTGATGGGCTTGCACTAGATCTGAACCAAAAGAATTGATGAATTCGCCTTCACGTCGCGTATCAGCACCTTTTTCAATTTTTTCGTGAAGTGGTAAAAGCAGATCAAGCATTCCAGACACATTTCCTTCTCCAAAGTACAGACGCGAGGCTTCTTCAAGGCCCTCATGCCAAGTCTCTAACCAGAGGATTGCAACCCTAATCAACTCCGAGGATACCATAAGCGCTTCTTCTACCAATGCACTTGAATGAGATCGTAATGAGTTCATAAGACTTTCGGCTGAGTTCTTTCTTTCGGCTACCGGACTTTTCAGCAGGACTGAAAGAGGGTACATCAGTGCCTGAGGATGCTTTTCCCCAAGTTGTACAAGCAAAGGATGAAGCACCGAGCGAATAGATGGATTGTTCAGATGAATACGTGCCAACAATTGTGGTAAAACACCAAGCCAAGTTTCTATTGGAACGGATCCGATACATTCATTAATGATAGAGGCGATTTCGCGTTGTTCGCCGTATTGAAACAGGCAAGTTAAAAAGTTGAGCATATCCTGTTGTACCGAAGCACTCCAGCGTTTAGTTCCAACGCTAATTGCGGTTACAAAGGACTTGATGGCTGCAATCACATGGCTTTTCTGTGATGACGACGAAGTATTTTTCCGGCGATTTCCATTTCCTTCATCAGTTTCGTTCAACTGCTCGGCGATTCTGAAGTTCAAAAGAGCCCAATTGTGCCATGCTTTGTACCCTCCATTCATCAATGTTGCACGTTTGAACTCACATAAAACCTGTGCTTGCAGCATGTCATGTATGTACGAATTAGGAGCTGTGGTTTCTTCAAGTTTCCATTCCCCTAATTCAAGCCAACATGCTGACCTCAGTGACTGGTCTTTTATAGATTCACAATGAAACGTCAAATCAACTACATCACAAAGTTTGCTCAATCGTTCCCGAGCTTCTCCACGGCGGTCTGTCAACCATAAATGCTTTAAAAACGCGAAATATAGCTTGTGTTGAATGGTCAATCGTTCTAGTCCTCCTGCTTCCTCAACTAAATTTCGACTCCATTGATGGTGTATTTGAGAGTATTGTGGGAGGTAAGCGCATTTATCTTCATTTGTAACAAGATTCTCAATAATTCGTGAAACTGGAAATTTTTTCAGCGCGTCATCGAGCCCTGTTGTGAGACCAAGTTCTGCTAAACCAAAACCAAACACATTACCATTCAAGTCTGCGCCGAGGCTTTCGAGCGGCGAAAGTAGAACTCTTTCCGCAAGTTTGAAACGCTGGGCCTGGCGAGAGAGTTCGCTTAGCGTCAACATTGCATCTACTTCGTCTTCTGGCCCGAGTATCAAAGATCTAACAGCCATGATGGAAGAGTGCACTTCCCCGTCAACGCGACATCCAGCCAACCGATCTCTCCAAACGGAGAGAAGGCTTTCACGAGCTTCGTTTATATTGGGTCTATTCGCAGGGTGACAATGCGAACCTCCCTGGGAGTTTTTCTCGATCTTTCGATATTCGATGATTTCTTCCATTTCAGCGAGAGTTTGAGCAGTGACAATACTCGGGTAGGCCCGATTATAAGATTCTGCCATTAAGGCTGTGAAGCGACCATCCATTGCCTTCCTTGCTGCATCGATTGCTTCAGCAGCCATTTGCCATTCTTCTCTATGGATATGTAAAATTGAAGAGAAGAACGCCCCATCAAAATCTATTATTGGAATATTTCCATCACGTGGGCCAGAGGCTGCCAAAGGACCAGCGACCCCTGTCGCATAATTGCCTTGTCCATGAACTAGTTCAGACGAATATTTCTCGAGATCATCCCATCTCCCTAGTCTCCAAGCAGCCTTTGCGCACATTTTCAGAGCCTTTTTTTGTTCTCTCAAGGCCACTCGAGTAGAATGCGATGCAACCGAGGTATCGTGCATCTCATTTTGAAATGCAGTTCCAACACTGATTGTTGCCCAGTTGTCTTCAGCAAGCTTCAGCACTTGTCCCCATTCTCCACTCGAGCTCAAACATCTCATACAACCCAATGCTGCATCGAAATCGTTAGGATTCCGAATCAATTTCTCTTCATATACTTTCAAGGCGTCAGTCCAAGATCCAAGTTTTGCCAACCAACGCTCTCTGTTCTCTGCAAGATCCAACGAGTCCATGTTGTTATCCTGCCTGTCTTCTGTTGTCCAAACAACACTGTAAAACATTTCGTGTGGATTCTGTTGACGAGGAAATCCAGTCGAGGTAAATGTTCCAATAGACATGTCATCATTTAGTTGCTGTTCCTCAAATCTCATTGTCGCAGATTTTAGAACACCAAGTGCGGCCTCTTGAAGATCAAGTTTTCGATTGATGCTGATAAGTGCTTCAACACAGGAACTAGAATTATTCATGCTGTGCTCTCGTTCTTTGTAATGAAGTGCCTTGGCGTAAGCCCTACATTTCAAAGCAAGATTGGCCAGAATCGGAATATCGATTGGAAGACCCCCGGATGGATCGTGCTCCATAAATTCAGCCAAGTTTAAGAGAGCTTGCAAAATTTCAGGGGAAACATCAGAAACAAATGCGGTTTCTAGTGCGTGGACAAGATTGATTCTGTATGTTTGGTTCAACTCTTTCCAGCAACACACAAACGCTGCGCTAAAGAGCTCTCTCGACAAAGGCTGGTAAGCGTGGGCAAGACTTGCGGATGCTCGCAGAGCGGGCGAAGGAGCCTCCCGTAGTAGCTGTATTCCCAAACGGCGCATCCATTCGTCCCAGTCATCCCTTGAGGCACATTGCGATACATCCCACGCCCGGTGCAATTGTGACTGGTTTATTTTAGATTTGTTTGGCTGATTCAATGTCTGTTGATACATGTTTGTAACGACATCGAATTCACTCGATGAATTATCAAAGTGTGGAGCTTTACCGAGGTTATCAGTGAAGATTTGTTGATCAACACCAGACAGTGCCAAAGAATCTTGCCTTTGTGGTGCACGATGTGTTTCTGTGATGTATGGGTCCATATAACTCCTCTGCAGCGGCGAAGTCTGCAATTCTTCTATTATCTTATCGTAGTCCTGTAGGCCAGTCGTAGTCTGAATGGACGTTACATGGCTTAATGATTTTTCTTGGTTCTGATTATCTGTTTCATTGTAAACGATACATTCCTGCCAGTCAATAATGACACTTCTCACGACACTGTGATAAAGCTGCATCCATGTCTTTATTCCAAGTTGTCTCGCGCAAACACATATCGTATGTATAACCGCCAAACCAATAGACATGTTTGATTTACAATTGTCTCGCAATAATCTTATCAAAGGTTGGACGATCCGAGCCGACAAATTCCCAGAATAAGCGTTTTTCTCCCCCCAATATGGCGTCATAGGCTTGTTTGAATTACTAGTCCCTTCGCATTCAAGTAATGCAGAAGTTGTCTGCAGCATTAAGACGCTTAGCTTCAAGGAATCTTGATTTGCCACTTCGTCATTCAAGTTCAATGGATCTGATATCAAAGGCAGAAGGGAATCGGATAATTTCAACAGTGCAGGTACAAGAACATGCAAGTAATCACCGAGAACTCCCTTAAGACTTCGGATGCTGCAAAGAATCAACCGCAAACGTTCTGGATCTTGAAGACCTTGTTTGTGATGAAGCGGTAGATCAGTTGAAACCCATTCAGCTATTTGTATATCATCAAGACTGCTCAGATATAGCTTTATTAACCTAGGGACAAAAAATTTGAAGTCATCAGGAACACCCACTGCAATATGAGAAATCAAACTGAATATGGTTGAAATGTGTCGTGATCCCCAGAACTTTTCGACGATATTGAAAATATCGGCAACATATGGTCGTAAATGCTCTCGGACTATACCACTTAAAGTTGCAACCTGCTTCAACAAAGATTCCCGGAGGTTCATCGGCGCGCAAATACGAATTGTAATCAAAACATGTGGAACAACTTGGTCCAGGAAAGCGATGCAGCGGATCCCGAGAGACTTAAAAATGAACATTATAGCTTGCATCACCATTCCGTGATGAACAGCTAAAGAGGAATTCTTGAAAACACGCATTAGTGCCTGTATTGTTACCGTCGGATAAAATTCATCATCGACGGGAGTCATTCGACGAGCCCGGGTATGACTAGACACTGGCTGAGCCACCATTGCGTACTGTTCATACATCGATAAATGAACCGGAAGGTCATCATCAAAGTCGTTAATTTCTTTAAATGAATCAGCTGGACTCAACATAGCCTTTTTCTTTTGAGCTGACGACGATGGTGTCTTGCCTACATTTTTGGAGAAAGAAAGACGTGAAACTCCACGACCCATGATCCCACCATTTTTAATACTCAATATGGAGTTACCCAATGGATTCAAAGGGCTTTCATGCGTCCCATTGTCTAAGCCATCGGTATTGACGACATTCTCGTCTTGAACAATAAAATAAGCACCGCCGACAGCTCCGCCTTTCCTTGTCTGAGGAGCTACAATGTTATACAGATCGGGATCGAGTGCTCCTAGAACACCTAGCGTACGAATCACCTCTCTTCTTAGTGACCAAGGAGCTCGTTTTGTTCCTGGTAAGATGTCTGTGGCTTGAGATAAAAGCTTTGGGTGATCAATATATGGTTGAATAACGTAGCCGGTTGAGCCAGCAATTTGAGCGAGCGTTCTTAAACTAGCTCTCTGCTTGCTAGCACTACTCTGGTCCTGTAGAGTGCGAAGGATGTCCGGAACTATTTCATTTAGCCAAGGTTGCAATGTCACCCCTGCAGCCTTAGCTAATTCTCCTAGCGCCTCCATGGCAGCCGAAGCAAGACGTGGTGTTTTACCATCCAATGGCAGTGTCTCTATGATTGCAGGGAGAACAGGATGTATCAATCGCCGGAGCGAATTTGATCTCAAAAATACAACCAGTAGTCGAGTAGCCTCTTCCCGCCCTCTTCCAGTATCGACGCCACACTGTAGTTCAACAATAACTTCCATAAGAAATTTTCTCATGGCAGGTAATATCGGCGCAGGGTTAAGTAATGCTAGTCGACCAAGCAAACTTACTCCAGCTGCTCGGGTAGCTAGCACTTCATCTTGAAGCAGCAGAAGAAGATGATGTATTAATTCTACCTGACACAAAAACGGATCGTATCTTGAATCCAGTGCTCTGACAACACATAGTCGAACAACCGGAGAGGTATCCGACACAGCTACCTGGAGTAATATATCTAAGACGTGTTCTATAATCACCGCAGATTGACTTCCAACCCTTTTTCTGTGCATTATCCCAGGAGGGACTAGCAACGCGCAGCACGTTAGCGCTGCTGCTCTCCGCATTTCGCTCGATGGATGTGACAAGTACGGAGCTGCAACATTTTGTACAAAGGGAAGAATAGGAACTACGGAATCAAACGTCGTCACTCTTCCCATGTAGTCACCAAAGGTTCCCAGAGTTTTGAGACTAAGGACTAGACTCTTAATAACCGCTGGGCAACTTGACATATTGATACGAATTGTTGGATCTTCTGTTCCGTCTTCAATTGGCGAGGAAGGCCTGCTATCCACTAGCAAAATTCTGGGTGATTGTATGCAGCGTCCATCACTGGAATTTTGTGTAAAAAGAAGAGGATCGCAGAAGACTCTCGCAGACTGAATGCCTGCAAGGCAAATTGACACTTCCTGAAAGAGTCTATCCTCAATGATGCTTTGCTGTTCCGGCACGCATTCTGCAATCGCATGTAGACACTGTATTAGATCGTTGCTCAAACCGGCACCAAACATGTCATCAACCAACCCAGTAATATAAGGGTGAGCCATTTCTCCAAGAGCTTTAATAAGATCCGCAGCACAGTGAAAGGCAGCAATGTGTACGGCAGATGTCTTTCGTGAAGATGAAGTCGACTGATATTTTAAACCCCTACTGACCAGTTCAAATATCTCGTCCAATCTTCTGTAGATTGCTCCAGTCTCACATAATTCAATAATTTGTTCTTCTTCATGGCGTTCAGGATCATCTATTATCTTAACGGTAGGAACATTTGCGCCTATCACATCACCAGTGCTTGGGTCAACCAAGGCCAAAACCATTAGACCGATAGAATTATAGGCCACGGGCCATATATCAACATCAACTCTAGGCGGTAATGAAGTCGTGGCAGTTGCCAGTAGAAAATCCAAACTCTTGTCAAGGTACCGACGAGCAAATATCCTTGGGCACCGTTGGGCTAATCGGGGTAGCAGCCTTACTAATTCCAATCTTATTAATACCTTTGGATGCTCCATAAACTCTACGACTTTATTGCAAACTTCATCGTAACGAGGTAACATAAAATCGCGTGTATGAGCAATCATAGTGGCAACAACCAATAGAGATCCATGCTGCGAGGTCTCCACCTTCGAAGTGACGGCAGGATTTGCCCAAGTATTTTTGGGTGTTTGCATATCCAATCCCTCCATGACAGAAAAATGAACTTGGCATAGTAGCCCCGTGAGCGACATGGGTTGTCGTTCCATCAAAATCTTGAGGCACTGAGATAGCGCATCGGCAGCGCAGGCTCGAACAATAGGCTGTGGATCACGAACCGCCTGAAAAATATAATCCAAGAATTCGTTTGATCCTCCATGACCGAACGGTGATTGCGAAGTTTTCGAATAAAAAGCTGTGGGAGCATGAATAGCAAATTCCTTGAGCGCAAGAGTAGCGGCCAGCCGTCGGTCGGAGCGATCCGTTCGCAACCATTCCAATGCCCGAGTTACTTCCGATTCGACAAAGTCTATATTCGCCGTTCGAGTTGCCATGTGACCAAGGGCTTTTGAGACAGCCGACAAAAATTCATAGTTCCCCCGAGCCGATCTCAGACCTCCACTCAGTGTGTTCGCAAATTTGATGGCCTTTCTTTCCTCATCTGCACTAGGCGCGTCAATCAAAGCATCCAAAGCGGCCAGCCCTGCCATCCTGCAGTCCATGTTGTCCTTCGAATGGACCAGCGCAAAAACACTTGTAAAAGTTTCGCTTTCTATTCTACCATAAGCTTCGAGGGACATTTCGTGGGCACAGATCCACAACAGAGACGCCAATTCGGTTGCGGCCTCGTGGTTTGCTCGATCACGTTTCAAACTCGCCTTGTAGTCCGAGGGAGTGGAACTAGTGCTAGTCGTGGAAGTACTAGTGGAGCTAGAAGTGGAGCTAGAAGTGGTAGCCCCATTCACTCCAATACTACCATTACTATGATGGAGAGACGAATCCATTGTATTTGTTGAGGATGCATGGCTACTCTTATTGTTCAGCGAATTGAAATGATGGTGGAATGGGGTCGAAGACAAGATCATGCTCAAAGCATTATTGGATGATGAGCTTCCTGCAACGTTCATATCGGTAGACGAAGGTGCTATTATTCGTAATTGTGGAGTCACCTGCAAAAGATCATTGGCGTGTTTCGGTGGGGGGGAAATCAACCACGGATTCAATCTTGATTTTTGCCAGGGACTTGGGTTTGTACTGCTTTCCTGGACGTGGTTGGCAGGCAGAGGAAACTTTCCGCAGTCACGACACCTATTCTTACGCTCTTTACGTTGCTGTTGTGTTGGCGGCGATATTTCTTCGCGACTTGGACTGGTCACAGATTGTTGTTGTTGCTGTTCGCATCCGCAAAAATTGACTCTTGAATCATTATCACCAAAGGGAATGGAGAAAGAGGTTTGAAAATGGGGAAATATCGTGGACGTGCGACCCCTTCTGCCGAAGCTGACAGTAATATCATCGTCTGCGATGCCCAAGACAGCTTCGGATGAGCCCCATGGGTCGCTTCTCGAATCCAGCGCCAGCTGAGGACCTCCCGATGCTGCCGACGCAACAAGATTTTTTCGTTTCAATTCTTGTATTATTTCGTTCAATGGACTCAAGTTAGGATCTGAAGATCGGTCATCTTTGATTTCAGGAAAATAACTCATTATATCAGTTTTCTGAATAGCAGCGTCGTCGATTTTTTAAAAGAAGGCAATAGTAGGTACGATGTATTTGAATGCTGAATTTTATCTTGTGTTTTGGATATTGATACGTCCAATTTCTTCCACCATTCTAGCAACAGCTCCAAGAGTTTTAAACAAGCATATGATAACGATATTCAAAGGGTATCGTCCACGTATCGTCCAAGTTGTTTGGATTCAGTTTTGTTCTATGTTCAAGGTTTATATAAATATTCGAGCTTCCATTTTTTCCAAAGATCATTCAACTTTTTGATACGGTATGATGCGAATTGAAAATTTTGCAAATGCATCGAAGTGCGAAATATCAAATGATGTTAGGGAACGAACCGGTGCGACTACCGTAGATCGTGC
>Ga0115102_10909418_pt1 | contig 10216 bp, 9 predicted proteins | sample MBTome_5_FD_89644 | JGI IMG/M metagenome (GOLD analysis project Ga0115102, IMG submission 89644) | Marine eukaryotic communities from Pacific Ocean to study complex ecological interactions - MBTS_5May14_M2_3um Metatranscriptome... | ecosystem: Environmental > Aquatic > Marine > Oceanic | place... | reverse complement strand
TGCTGATTACCGTTACCATATCATGCAGGTGCACTAGAAAAAACTAGTTTTTGCACGAATAAATTATAAGTTTTGTAAAAGAACCTTCAATATATATTTAGATTCATTAGATAAAGCGAAGTTATTGGATACAATGAGGTTCTTTAAATGATTTCAGTAAGAACCTGTGTCAGAAGTAATTGAAACTAAAATATTACCCAGTTCACTAACTTCGTATTTATCAAGGTAACCATTAATACCTGCAAAAATTAAGACAATCTGGTTTTCTACTGATAAAGGTTCATATTGACCTTGCTTTAATAGTTCAACAAGACGTGAACCTCGAAGAAGTTTAAACTTAGTAACAGCATCTAAATCAGAACCAAATTTTTCAAAGGCTTGTGCCTCTCTATATTGAGCTAACTCTAATTTTAAAGAACCTGCAACTTCTTTCATACCCTTTACTTGTGCGGCAGAACCCACACGACTAACAGATAAACCTACGTCTACTGCTGGACGAACACCTGTTTTAAATAACTCTGGGTTTAAAAAAATTTGGCCATCAGTAATAGAAATTACGTTAGTAGGAACAAAAGCGGAAACATCACCAGCTTGGGTTTCAATAACAGGTAATGCAGTTAATGAACCAGAATAAACAGTTTCATTAAGTTTAGCAGCACGCTCTAATAACCTGGAATGTAAATAGAATACATCACCCGGAAAAGCATCTCGAGCAGGAGGTCGACGTAAAAGAAGTGACATTTGTCTATATGCTACTGCTTGCTTACTTAAATCATCATAAAAAGCAACAGCATGTAAACCATTATCTCTAAAGTATTCTCCTACAGTACAACCAGTATAAGGAGCTAAATATTGTAAAGCAGCAGAATCAGAAGCGGTTGCTGCAACTATTACAGTAGAATTAAAAGCACCTTGGCCCTCTAAACCTTTTGCAAGATGAGCAATAGAAGACCTTCTTTGGCCGATACCTACGTAAATACAATACAATTTTTTAGTAACATCAGTTAAAGTATCACCTATTTTTGATTGATTAATTATTGTATCTATGGCAATAGCTGTTTTACCTGTTTGACGATCGCCAATAATTAATTCACGTTGGCCCCGTCCAATAGGAATCATACTGTCTATAGCTTTTAAACCTGTTTGTAATGGTTCATGAACTGATTTACGTTCAATGATACCTGGAGCTTTAATGTCGATCATTTTATTTTCTCCAGCTGAAATAGCTCCAGACTTACCATCTATGAAGTTTCCAGCAGCATCAATAATACGACCTAATAAAAAATCACCTACACGTATACTTACAATTTCTTGTGTTCTAAAAACATAATGGCCCTGGGCTATATCTCGCTCAGATCCAAAAAGAACAATTTTTACTAATCTTTTTTCTAAGTTTAAAACCATTCCTTTTTCTTCATTTTCAAACATTACAAGCTCACCAGCTTTTACATCTTTTAATCCAGAAGCGATAGCAACACCATCACCTACAGACAACACTTGGCCAATTTCTAGTAACTGGTTATTTTTACCAGGCATATCCTCTTTATTTTTGTAATAAAATTTAAACACATTTTTAGTAAAATTAGTAGCAGACATAAATAAGGAGTACAATAATATTAAATTAATAAAAAAAACACTAAAAATTATAGCGTTAAAACGCAAAAAGTATTAAAAAAGACATCATTAATCCAAAAAGAGCTACGGCTTCTGATAATGCAAAACCTAAAATAGCATAAATAAATAATTGTTGCTTTATAGAAGGGTTACGAGAAACACCTAAAATTAATGCACCAAAAACAATACCAATACCTACTCCAGAACCTGCAATAGAAATTGTAGCTAAACCACCACCAAGTAATTGTGCGAATAAAATACTATTCATAAAAAAGGCGTAAGCTAGAATTGAACTAACATCTTTAGTTTTGCAAACTAACGTAATAACCATTATACGATTACGCCCAACTATTTAACATTTAATTTTTTTTACATAAAAGAATAATTTATTTGATAGGTTTATTTGAGACAAACAAGAAGAAAAAGAAGAGTGCAACTTTTTTAAAGGAGTTTGTATAACTTGTGAAATATTAATAAAGCTACTAACACTTTTACAAAGTAAACTTAAATTTTTTATTGTTTGTAAAATAAAATTAAAGGAGCTAGACCCTATATTAGTGCTAAATAATTTAAAAAAAGAAAAAGTATATGTTTTTATAAAATAACTTTGAAGTTGCATAACCTTGTTGTAAGGTTTTGTTATAAAATATGCAAAAAGTGCATAAGTAATAACTATAAATAACGATAATCAACTTACTTGATTACAAAAAGACACTACATCTAATTGAGGCATTTACCCTTTAATTTGATTAATTTTAGTTATATATAAATTAGTAGAAATACGATGTCATGCAATTATTAATGCAAGGCCTATTGCTGATTCAGCTGCTGCTACAACTAAAATAAGAAGAGCAAAAAGTTGGCCAATATAATTACAATAAAATATAGATACAGTTACAAAATTCAAGCTAATACCTACAAGAGCAATTTCTACTGACATCAAAATAATAACTAAATTACGACGGTTTGATCATAAACCAAAGACGCCTAAACTAAATAAAGTAAACCCAAAAAGAATAATAGGAAATAAGTTTATTGTTAGGTGAATGTTATTTTCCATTATCAATTGAAATTTATAGATTTATCTAAATGATTACTAAATCACTGACTATATTTTGTTAAACTTACTGCTTCTACAACAATAGGCATAAAACCATGGTTTACACCACAAATTTCACTGCATTGCCCATAATAAATACCCTCCCTTTTTATAAAAAGAGCTAATTGGTTTAACCTGCCTGGGCAAGCATCTGTTTTTATACCTAAAGAAGGAACTGCTCAACAATGTAAAACATCGGCAGAAGTAATCAAAACACGTATATGAACTTTAGTAGGCAACACTACTCTAGCAGTAGTCTCTAATAACCTAAAATAACCTGGTTTTAAATCTTCCTCTCCTATCATATAACTTTCTAGGTTTATATGGCTATAATCAATACTATAATCAGAATATTCATAAGTTCAATACCATTGATGGCCTACAACTTTTAAAGTAATAGATGGACTAATCAATTCATCAATAGAATATAATAATGCAAAAGAAGGAACTGCTATAGCCAATAAAATTATACTTGGAATAATTGTTCAAACAATTTCTAAAACTGTGTGATGACTCCCTCTCATAACAGCTTTTGTTTCATTATTTTCTGTTTGAGTAAAGTTGTGCACAATCACAGTTATCATAAATAATACGGCTACTACAATAAAAATAATAATAAACATTATATCGTGGTGAAAATCAACAATACCTTCCATTAAAGGAGTACCTGGGTCCTGAAAAAGCATTTGTCACTTTCTTGAAACATCTAAAGAATAAATTTCAAAAAACATTTTTTAAGAAAAGTTTAAAGGGATTGTTATTATACGCTTCATGTAAGAGCCTCTTCAACTGTACTTAACGGGCTGTAAATTAAAAAGGGTCGGCTATCATATAAAGCGGGATCCAATGCAGGCATATATGGGGCTGCTAACATAACGTCATAACTGTAATCATCATAGTGCCGTGTAGCAAAAAAAAAAGATATCACTCTTCGGCATCACGTGATTGCAAATATACAGTTTTATGTTGTGTTAGTCAATATCATTTAGGATATCATCATGAATAATAACGAAAACTAGAAAAGTAAACATAATTCATAACAGACCCAATATATCCATTTTTAGATGTTTCAATAAGAAGATCTCAACAATAGGAAGGGTTGATGTAATCATAATTTAAATTACACTCTGAATAATAATGCAATTGATTAATAAGAACATTACAAGCAGTATTGCTATAAAGTTTTCTACAATCAAACCTAGAAACATGAACATCTGCTTCAATCTCTAAAATTACATCGGAATACATTCAATGTCATTTTTGAGCGGCACCTTCACGCATATATACAAAGAAGGCAGTCATAAGATAATCTGCATTCCTACAAGATATTCTATGTGCATCTTGTAACTCAAGAAAAAACCATCAAGCAGGCCAGCTGGGATTTAATACGAAAGCTAAGTCTTTTGCTCTAAAGGTTCAAACATGAATACCGTATTGAAGAATGTTATTGAACATAAAGTCATCTGCAGAATGTCTAAACTCCATGGATATATCTTCATTTTGACCAGTATAAACTTTATTAAATTGGTGGCATTTTAATATTCGTCTAAGAAGTTCGATTTCCGCTTCTTCATTTAAATAGTAGTTTTCAACTTTGTCGTACCATGCGAGATAGCCCTCTTCACCATGGTTATAATACATATGCCTATGACTATGGAATATATCCCATAAATGAAAATAAGTCATGCAATATCTATTTATAAGACCTATTGTAAGTAAAAAAAGAAACCATAAGTGTATTTCTGTAAATTCCATTTGTACATATTTTTCAAATTCTGTTTTGGGGCTTACTCTATAATAATGGTGTTCAAACCAATCTATTTTTTGATACATATAACAGAAAAAAATGGGTATAAGTATATACACATATGTTTTCATTCATCATAAGTATGAGTTCTCCACAGGAACAGAATGAATCATCAATATTTGATCATGATTATTACTTCAAATGTTTGAGATTCACATAAACTGAACGTGAAGTATATTTAATATTTTTTGTGTAAATATAAGAGTTTCATATAAGAACTCTCAAATAATAGCGTATATTTTTTCTTTGTCCATTAGATAAATAAAAAGTGAGAATATTTTAAAGCAATAAAATTTTTGTAAATGTAAAACTGACTATAAATACAAGCTTCTTCTGTAAAAGGAAATGCTTGGAAAATAACGAGAATACTAGATAAAAATATTAAATAACCTAATGTAAATGGTAAAAATACTTTTCAACCAATTTCCATTAAACGATCATAACGATATCTAGGTAAAACAGCGCGAACTAAAATAAAGAAAAAAGCCCCTATAACTATTTTAATAGCAAATATAAGTTCAGATGGTAAAAAAAAAAGGGGGGAGCCCCAACCTCCAAAAAAAAGAATGCTAGTTAAGGCACACATCAATAATATGTTAGAATACTCTCCTAAAAAAAATAAGGCAAAAGTAATTGAAGAATATTCTGTATTATAACCTGAGACTAGTTCAGATTCAGATTCTGGTAAATCAAAAGGGGCTCTATTAGTTTCAGCTAATAATGAAATGAAAAATACGATAAACATAGGGTATAAGGGTAAGATATACCATATACCTTGTATTTCGTTTTGTGTTAAGACTATACTTGTTAAACTTAACGACCCCGAACAAAGCGCTATACAAATTATAACAAAACCTAAAGCAACTTCATAAGAAATCATTTGGGCTGCTGCTCTTAAAGAGCCTAAAAAAGAATAACGGGAGTGGCTAGAATAACCTGCCATAATAATACTAAAAGCTCCTAAAGAAGAAACGGCAAATAAGTATAAAACAGATAAATTTATATCAGAAATAACATTACCTGGGCCAAAGGGAATAACAGCCCAGCCTATTACGCTTAATACAAAAGCGATATAAGGAGCTACTAAAAATAAAAGTGTGTTGGCTCGCTTAGGTATTATTATTTCTTTTAAAATAAGCTTTAAACCATCTGCAATAGGTTGTAATAAACCTAAAAAACCAACAATATTGGGGCCGGATCGACGTTGTATGGCTCCCATAACTTTTCTTTCGGCTAATGTAAAAAAAGCAACTGCAATTAAAAGAAATATAACTAAAAGTATTAAAGAAATAATGATTAAAATAGTACTATACAAAGAAATGTTAATAGGGGTTAAAGAGTTTTGATCAGTATAAAAAAAAAGGGGAGTATTAAAATTCATAATTAGTAATGTAAATTTATTAGAGCTAAAGTGCAGCAAACTAGCACCATATATTTGGGCAATAATGTAATAGGAAAATAAAGTAAGCATAACATGAAGCAGGTAGGATTTGAACCTACGCGTAATAAATTAAATAGGTTTACAGCCTATCGCTTTCGACCACTCAGCCACCGCTCCTAAACAACTTTAAAATAAAAAAGTGTCAGTAAAGCTTAATTTTTTAGTTAGTGGAAGGTTTTGACGTCATGCGGGTTTATATTTTAAATCAGTTAGCAGTTTAAAAAAATTTTTTTTAGACACGCCCATAACAGATAAAGATCTGCCGTTTGGTAAGATTATTGTTAGTTTTTTGCGTTGTAAATGTTGTTGTTTCATTATTAAATTTTTTGCAATGCAATTTTAGTAATACGAGTCATTGTTCAGTAATCATTTTGAACAAATCGACATTTAAAGACAGTGCCTGTTAATAAATCATAAACTACTATAAAAAAAAAAACTATAGCTAATAGGGATATAAATGACCCAATAGAAGCAATATGATTAAAGCCATGCAGTGCATCTGGATAATCTGGAATACGTCGGGGCATACCAGCTAAACCTAAAAAATGCATAGGAAAAAAAGTTAGGTTAACACCAATAAAAAAAATTCAAAAATGAAGTTTACCTAAAAATTCATTATATTGTAATCCTGTCATTTTACCAACTCAATAATAAAAACCTGCAAAAATTGCAAAAACAGCACCCATAGATAAAACATAATGAAAGTGTGCTACTACATAGTATGTATCGTGGAATGCTATATCTAAACCAGCATTAGCTAATACGATACCAGTAACACCACCAAAAGTAAATAAAAATATAAAACCTAATGCAAAATATAAGGGCACAGTTAATCGAAGTAAACCTCCCCACATTGTAGCTAACCAACTAAATACCTTTATACCAGTGGGAACAGCAATGATCATTGTTGCAGCTGTGAAATAAGCTCGAACATCGACATCCATACCTACAGTATACATGTGGTGAGCTCAAACAATAAAACCTAAAAAACCAATAGATAACATAGCATAAACCATACCTAAATATCCAAAAACAGGTTTTTGAGATAAAGTACTTACTATATGACTAATAATACCAAATCCGGGTAAAATTAATATATAAACTTCTGGGTGACCAAAAAACCAAAACAGATGTTGGTATAATACAGGATCTCCACCACCTGCGGGGTCAAAAAGAGTAGTATTAAAATTTCTATCAGTAAGTAACATTGTAATAGCCGCTGCTAGTACTGGTAATGAAAGTAATAGTAATACAGCTGTAATTAATACAGATCAAACAAAAAGGGGTAACCTATGACTACCCATACCCAAAGCTCGCATATTAAAAATAGTTGTTATAAAATTAATTGCTCCAGCAATAGATGAAGCACCCGCAACATGTAAACTAAAAATAGCCATATCGACGGAACCTCCAGGATGATATTGAATAGTAGATAGTGGAGGGTATACTGTTCATCCAGTACCCGCACCAGTTTCGATTAAACTTGAAAATAATAAAAAAAATAAAGCTGGGCCTAATAATCATAAACTTAAATTATTTAACCGTGGAAAAGCCATATCTGGAGCACCTAACATTAAAGGTACAAACCAATTACCGAAACCACCAATCATAATAGGCATTACCATGAAAAAAATCATGATAAATGCATGAGCAGTTACCATTACGTTGTATAATTGATGATTTTCTGCTAAAATTTGAACCCCAGGGTAAGATAATTCTATACGCATAAATACAGAAAGCATTGTACCAATTACTCCTGCAAAAGCACCTAAAATAAAATACAGGGTACCAATATCCTTGTGATCAGTTGAAAAAAATCATCTCTCTAAAAAACTAACTTGATGGGCATGTTTATCATCCACCATTATATTGTTGCTTGCTGTACTAAATAATCGGGTTAAAACAAAAGAATTTTTGTTTATAGAATTATTAAGAAAATTCATAAATCTTTTTAAATACCACCTCCTCATCAGTAAATGGATAAAAAAAGACCGATCCACACAACATCCACGAAATGCCAATACCAGGAAGCGGACTCGAAACCAACATGATGCTCGTCAGTAAAATGATACTTGATTTGCCTAATAAAACAGATAACGATAAAAGTTAGTCCAACAAAAACATGAAAACCATGAAAACCAGTAGTTAGAAAAAATGTAGAACCATAAGCACCAGTTGAAATAAAAAAATCAGCATATAAATATTCATACGCCTGAAAACCTATAAAAAAAATACCTGCAAATATAGTAACTAAAACTGCATTTAAGGATTCAAGCCTTTTAGTTACTAACAATGCATAATGTGCTCAAGTTAAACTGATTCCAGAAAAAATTAAGATAACGGTATTTAAAAAAGGTATGTGTCAAGGTGAGGGCGTAACTAAACCAATAGGGGGTCAAACGCTACCAATTCAAATTGTAGGACTTACACTTAAATAGAAAAAACCTCAAAAAAAACCAAAGAAGAACATAACTTCAGATACAATAAAAAGTACCATACCAAATTTTATACCGTTTTGAACGTCCTCAGTGTGTTGGCCCTCGTAGGTGCTTTCAACTACTACATCTCTTCATCAACAAGTTATACAAAAAATAAAAAATAAAAAACCTAAAGCTAGTAAAAAACCTCCATTAATCCATGAATGTAAATACATTACAGTACCAAAAAGCCACATAAATACAGCAATTGAAGTGCATAGTGGCCAAGGACTTGAGTTAACTAAATGGAATGAATGTTCCGTTCTTTTTTTATTTAAGTAGGGCAGATCAAAGGGTAATATGTTTAAAGTTGTAGAGAATTTACGATGTATATTCAATTATATTGATGTTAGTATGAAGGTTAGAGGACTATGAAGGGTTTCAATAATTGGAGAAGGGTAAACTCCTAAAAATAAACAGAGCAAAGATAAAAATAAAAAAATATGTAATTCCCGTAAACTTAAATCTGTAAAACTTAATATATATTTTGTTTTTAATGTACCAAAATTAATACGATTATGCAACCAAATAGCATAAATAGCACAAAGTACCATACCTCAACCAGATATAAAAGTTATAATTGTAGACTTTTTAAATAAACCGACAAAAACTAATAATTCACCTACGAAATTACTTGTTCCAGGAAGACCTATGTTGGCTAATGAAAAAAATAAAAAAAAACTGGAAAATAATGGCATAACTTGGGTTAAGCCACTATAATATTTAATCAAACGTGAGTGGTGTCTATCATATAAAACACCCACTAATAAAAACAAAGCACCAGAAACAATACCATGCCCGATCATTAAAAAAACACTACCCTCTAAACCTTGAATATTTAATGAAAATATTCCTAATACACATAAATTCATGTGTGCCACAGAGGAATAAGCAATAATTTTTTTTAAATCAATTTGGCGAATTGTTGTAAGTGATGCGTAAATAATACCTATAGATGCTAAAGTAAAAACTAAAGGGAGATAAAAGTGAGTTGCATAAGGAAAGAGTGGTATTAAAAAGCGTAAAAAACCATAACCACCTAATTTTAATAAAACACCTGCTAACATTACAGAACCAGCGGTTGGAGCCTCTACGTGAGCTTCTGGTAATCAAATATGAAAAGGAAACATTGGAACTTTAACAGCAAAAGCAAAAAAAAAAAGTACCCATAGTATAAGTTCTTGGTTATTAGAAAATTTAAAGGAAAGTAAGGAATAAACATCAGTGCTACCTACCTCAGAATAAATATAGATTATAGCTAAAAGCATTAAAATTGAACCTAAAAGAGTGTAAAAGAATAAATAATAGGCAGCTTTTATTTTTCTAGAACGAGAACCTCAAATACCTATTATTAAAAACATAGGTATTAGAATACCCTCAAAAAAAACATAAAAAAGTATTAGATCTAAAACAGAAAAAGCAGCGATAAGTAAACTTTCCATTATTAAAAACATGGTAATAAATAATTTTAAATCTTTTTTTATAGAAACAAAACTAGATAACACGCAAATTGGTGTTAAAAAAGTAGTTAATAAAATAAAAAAAATTGACAAACCATCAACTCCTAAATGGAGGTTTATATTTCATACGGGAGACCAAAAAATATCAGATATGAACTGATATTTAGGATCTAATTTATCATAAAATATTCATAAATTTAGCGATAATAAAAAACTAAAAGAACAAGATATTAGGCTTATAGTTTTCAATGAATGAGTTTTAAAAGATAATAAATTTATTAAAACTGCAGTAAAAAGCGGAATAACACACAATGAAAT
>Ga0115102_10302934_pt1 | contig 10256 bp, 3 predicted proteins | sample MBTome_5_FD_89644 | JGI IMG/M metagenome (GOLD analysis project Ga0115102, IMG submission 89644) | Marine eukaryotic communities from Pacific Ocean to study complex ecological interactions - MBTS_5May14_M2_3um Metatranscriptome... | ecosystem: Environmental > Aquatic > Marine > Oceanic | place... | reverse complement strand
GTCCGATTTCGATTGTCTAACAGATTTGAACTCGGTGATCGAAAAGTTAACGTCGTTTATTGGCAATTATGACTTTTTACTTGATAATAAAAGGTGCAAAGATCTCCCTCTGGCCTGTATCATACCGAGGTACAGACCAAATGCTGGTGAGTCAACTGTTGCTGCCAACCTTCTTAACACCCGGCTAGGAGGAGTTTTTGTCACCCGTCTATATAAAACAGGATGTTGCTGCTCTTTTTCCTGCAACGGTAGTGCGTTTTTATCAACTAGGGAAAGTAGATAAAAACCAACGAAATGTCGTTGGACCTGAGCATATTCCAGGATGCGGCTCAGTATCTCCGCATGTCTGAGGAAAAGAAAATGGAGATCATGGCCAAGCAGATCGCTATGGCTAAACAGATCGGTGGCCCAAAGCCCGTCTGGGTCCCAACCCCCGAGGACCCCGACATGGGTTACGTTCGAGGTCTTTGGTCTGAGACCAAGGCCGGCATGGCCCAGCTTGTCCGAGACGACAACGGCGAAACTTACGCTGTCAAGGAGGACGATGTCATGGAATGCAACCCTCCCAAGTACCACCAGTGCGAAGACATGGCTAACTTGACTTACCTCAACGAAGCCTCCGTCCTTGACGTCCTCCGATCTCGATACACTGAGTTCCTTATCTACACCTACTCCGGTCTTTTCTGTGTCACTGTTAACCCCTACAAGATGCTTCCCGTCTACGCTATGTACTGTATCGACGCCTACCGTGGCCGAAAGCGAAACGAAATGCCCCCTCACTTGTACGCCGTCGCTGATACTGCCTACCAGCAGATGTTGACCTACCGAGAAAACCAGTCCATGCTTATCACTGGTGAGTCTGGTGCTGGTAAGACCGTCAACACCAAGAAGGTCATCCAGTACTTCGCCCTTGTCGCTGCTGCCGGTGCTCCCGTTCCCAAGAACAGCGCTAACGCCAAGAGTGCCAAGGACATGACTCTTGAAGACAAGATCGTCTCTGCTAACCCTGCTCTCGAAGCCTTCGGTAACGCCAAGACAACCCGAAACGATAACTCTTCTCGATTCGGTAAATTCATCCGAATTCACTTCGGCGCCTCTGGCAAGCTCTCGTGTGGTGATATTGAGACCTATCTTCTTGAGAAATCTCGAGTCACCTTCCAGCTCGGCGGTGAGCGAAACTACCATATCTTCTACCAGATCATCTCCAACAAGAAGCCTGAAATGACTGAGCGACTCCTCGTCTCTACTGACCCCTACGATTACCCAACCATCTCCCAGGGTGTGATCGTTGTCAAGAACCTCGATGATGGTGAAGAACTTCTCCTTACCGACGAAGCCTTCCACATTCTTGGCTTCTCTGAGGAACAGATCGACGGTATCTACAAGATTTCCGCCGCTATCCTTCACCACATGAACATGGAGTTCCGAAACAAGCAGCGAGAAGAACAGGCTGAGGCCGATGGAACTGAAAACGCCGACAAGTGCTGCTTCCTTCTCGGTCTTAACTCTTCCGAGTTCTTGAAATACATCTGCAACCCCCGAGTCAAGGTCGGAACCGAGTTCGTCACCAAGGGTCAGACCGTCACCCAGGTCCACTACTCCAAGGGTGCCCTTGCCAAGGCCATCTTTGCCCGACTCTTCGACTGGCTCTGTGTCCAGATCAACGACGCCCTCTCCTCCACCCTCCCCCGAAACTATTTCATTGGTGTCCTCGATATTGCTGGTTTCGAAATTTTCGATTTCAACACCTTCGAACAGCTTTGCATCAACTACACCAATGAGAAGCTCCAGCAGTTCTTCAACCACCACATGTTCGTCCTCGAACAGGAAACCTACAAGAAGGAAGGTATTGACTGGGAAACTGTCGATTTCGGTATGGATTTGGCCGCTACTCTTGACCTGATCGAAAAGCCAATGGGTATCCTCGCCATTCTCGAAGAAGAATGTATGTTCCCCAAGGCTTCCGACACCACCTTCAAGGAGAAGCTCTACCAGAACCACTTGGGCAAGACCAACGCCTTTGGCAAGCAGGGCCCCAAGTCCAAGGGACAGCGAGATGTCCACTTCGAACTTCACCACTACGCCGGTACCGTCGGTTACAACATCGGCGACTGGCTCGAGAAGAACAAGGATCCCGTCAACTCTTCCGTTGCTGCTCTCTACCAGAAGTCTACCCTTCCTCTTCTCAAGACTACTTGGGAGACCTGGATTGACCCCGCTGAAGAAGGCTCCGGCGGTGGAAAGAAGAAGAAGAAGGGTGGCGGAAAGACCGTCTCTGCTGCTCACAAGGAATCCCTTGGTAAGCTCATGACCACCCTTCGATCAACTTCTCCTCACTTCGTCCGTTGCGTTGTCCCCAACGAGGTCAAGACCCCCGGTATGATGGTTGCTCATCTCGTTCTTCATCAGCTCCGATGTAACGGTGTCTTGGAAGGTATCCGTATTTGCCGACTTGGTTTCCCCAACCGAATGCCATACGGTGATGTCAAGCAGCGATACCGAATCTTGAACCCCGCTATGCTCCCCGAAGGTCAGTTCATGGACAACAAGAAGGCTTGCGAGAAGCTTATGAACTCTCTTCCCGTTGATCACGACAAGTACCGATTCGGTCACACCATGATCTTTTTCCGAGCTGGTTTCCTAGGTGTTATGGAAGATCTTCGAGACAACCGACTTTCCGCTATTCTCTCTGGTCTCCAGGCCCGTGGTAAAGGTAGACTCATGCGAGTCGAATTCAACAAGCTCGTCGAGCGACGTGAAGCCCTCCGAACCGTCCAGTCCAACTGGAGAAACTTCATCAAGCTGAAGTCTTGGCCATGGATGGACATCATCTACAAGATCAAGCCTCTTCTCCAGACCGCTGAAGAGATGAAGAAGATGGAGCGAATGCTTGAGGAAGCCGAACAGACCAAGAAAGATCTCGAAGTTGAGCGAAAGAAGCGAAAGGATCTCGAAGAACAGGTCGTTATGCTCTCCCAGGCCAAGAACGATCTCGTCATCCAGCTCAACGCTGAGGTTCAGTCCAGCGAAGACGCAGAGGACCGATGCGACTCCCTCATCAAGACCAAGGTCGAGCTTGACGGCAAGATCAAGGAACTCCAGGAGCGAATCGAAGACGAGGAAGAGCTCAACAACGAGCTCGTCACTAAGAAGCGAAAGCTCGAAGACGAGTGCTCTGAATTGAAGAAGGATATCGATGATCTTGAGCTTACTCTCGCTAAGGTTGAGAAGGAGAAGCACGCCACTGAGAACAAGGTCAAGAACCTCACTGAGGAACTTGGCTCTCTTGAAGACACCATCGCTAAGCTCCAGAAGGAGAAGAAGGCTCTTCAGGAAGCTCACCAGCAGACCCTTGATGACCTCCAGGCTGAGGAAGACAAGGTGAACTCCCTCTCCAAGATGAAGAACAAGCTCGAGCAGCAGGTCGATGATCTCGAATCTGCCCTTGAGGCCGAGAAGAAGGTCCGAATGGATCTTGAGCGAGCCAAGAGGAAGCTCGAGTCCGACGGCCGAATGGCTGCCGAGACCATCATGGATCTTGAGAACGACAAACAACGACTTGAGGAGAAACTCAAGAAGTCCGAGTTCGAGTACTCTCAGCTCACCACCCGACTTGAGGACGAGATGGCTCTTACCGCCCAGCTCCAGAAGAAGATCAAGGAACTCCAGGCTCGAACTGAAGAACTTGAGGAAGAACTCGAGTCCGAGCGAACAATGCGAGCCAAGGTTGAGAAGCAGCGATCTGATCTCTCCCGAGAACTCGAGGAGCTCTCTGAGCGTCTTGAAGAAGCTGGCGGCCAGACTGCTGCCCAGATCGAGCTCAACAAGCGACGAGAAGCCGAGATGGCTAAGCTTCGACGTGATTTCGAAGAGTCTAACCTCTCCCACGAGGCCCAGATCTCTACTCTCCGAAAGAAGCACGCCGATACCGCTGCTGAGATGTCCGAGACCATCGACAACCTCCAGCGAGTCAAGCAAAAGCTCGAGAAGGAGAAGTCCGAAATGAAGATGGAGATCGATGATCTCGCTTCCAACGTCGAGACTGTCACCAAGAACAAGCTTTCGTTCGAAAAGATGTGCCGAAACCTCGAGGATCAGCTCCACGAATCCCAGGCCAAGCAGGATGAATTTGCCCGAGAAATCAACGAGCTCAACGCCATCCGAGGTCGACTCCAGGCTGATAACCAGGAGAACAACCGACAGATCGAGGAGAAAGAACAGCTCGTCTCCCAGCTCACCCGAACCAAGAACTCCCAGGCTCAGCAGATCGAGGAGCTTAAGCGAAACCTCGACGAAGAATCGAAGGCCAAGGGTGCTCTCGCCCACGCCGTCCAGGCCGCTCGACACGACAACGAGCTCATCAAGGAGCAGTATGAAGAAGAGCAGGAGGCCAAGGCTGAACTCCAGCGATCTCTCACCAAGGCCAACACTGAAGTTTCTCAGTGGCGAACCAAGTACGAGACCGACGCTATTCAGCGAACTGAGGAGCTCGAGGAAGCTAAGAAGAAGCTTGCTGCTCGACTCCAGGAAGCCGAAGAGACCGTCGAAGCAACCCAGGCTAAGTGCGCTTCTCTCGAGAAGTCCAAGTCTCGACAGGCTGCTGAGATCGAAGACCTCACCATCGAGCTCGAGCGAGCCACTCAGGCCGCTTCCCAGCTCGACAAGAAGCAGCGAAACTTCGACAAGATTCTTGCCGAAGCCAAGCAGAAGCAGGAAGAAATCCAGACCGAACTCGAACAATCCCAGAAAGAATCCCGATCCCTCTCCACCGAGCTTTTCAAGACCAAGAACGCCTACGAAGAATCCCTTGACGCCCTTGAGACTATCAAACGAGAAAACAAGAACCTCCAGGAAGAAATCGCTGACTTCTCCGACCAGCTCGCTGAATCCGGCAAATCGATCCACGAGCTCGAGAAGAACAAGCGAGCCGTCGATGTTGAGCGAAACGAACTCCAGGCCGCCCTTGAAGAAGCTGAAGCCGCTGTCGAGTCTGAAGAATCCAAGGTTCTCCGACTCCAGGTTGAAGTTGCCCAGATCAAGCAGGACTTCGAGCGACGACTTGCCGAGAAGGACGAGGAAGTCGACAACTGCCGACGAAACGGACAGCGAGCTGTCGAATCTATGCAGACCACCCTCGACTCCGAAATCCGAGCCCGAGGTGAAGCTATCCGAGCCAAGAAGAAGATGGAATCTGACTTCAACGACCTTGAGATTCAGCTTGGACATGCTAACCGACAGTGCAGCGAAGCTCAGAAGTGCGTGAAGGCTCTTCAGCAGCAGAACAAGGACCTCCAGGTCGGTGTTGACGACTCTCAGCGCAACTCCGAAGATCTCGCTGAACAGGTTGCCGTTGTTGACCGACGAGCCAACCTCCTCTCTGGCGAGCTTGAGGAACTCCGAGGCGCCCTTGAGCAGGCTGAACGAGGTCGAAAGCTTGCTGAGTCCGAGCTTCTCGAAGCCAACGAGCGATCTGCCCTTCTCCACACCCAGAACACCGCCCTCATCAACTCCAAGCGAAAGGTCGAGCAGGAATTCCAGTCCGCCCAGTCCGAAGTCGAGGAAGCCGTTTCTGAGCAGCGAAACGCTGAGGAGAAGGCCAAGAAGGCTATCTCCGACGCCGCTATGATGGCCGAGGAACTCAAGAAGGAGCAGGACCAGTCCGCTCACCTTGAGCGAATGAAGAAGAACATGGAGGCCACCATCAAGGATCTCCAGCTCCGACTCGACGAATCCGAGCAGGTCGCCATGAAGGGTGGCAAAAAGCAGATCCAGAAGCTCGACCAGCGTGTCCGAGAACTCGAGAACGAGCTTGACTCCGAGCAGAAGCGAACCGCCGATGCTCTCAAGAACCAGAAGAAGCTCGAGCGAAAGCTCAAGGAAGTCGTCTACTCCGCTGAGGAAGACAAGAAGAACCTTGTCCGACTCCAGGACCTCGTCGACAAGCTCCAGATCAAGGTCAAGACCTACAAGCGACAAGCTGAGGAAGGCGAAGAAGCCGCCAACATCAACATGTCCAAGTTCCGAAAGGTCCAGCACGAGCTCGACGAATCTGAAGAGCGAGCTGAGATGGCCGAGGCTACTCTTAACAAGGTCCGAGCCAAGGCCCGAGATTAAGTTATTATTCTACCGCTGAACAATCTTAGTTCACTTTTTCTATACTTTACTATTCATATGTTTCGGTAATCCCCTTTCTGTACCCCTCCCCCGAGAATTACCCTGGACAACCAGTGCCATGATCTTTTCAGTCTAAGTCTGTTTCTGTCCCCACTTTTACTGCTTTTAGTGAAATAACATACACTGATCCAAATAAATTCTCATTATTAAAATGTTTTATTTATTTTAATACTAAAGTTTTTAAAATATATCTAATATAATACTATATGTTAAACATAAAAACAGTCTGTTCTAGATTCTAGATTATCATCAGTTGTCGTTGGCTTGCGCATTCAAAATTTCGTTGCAGAGTTCACTTAGATAACGATCATCTCCTTATTTGGGCATCGAGAAACCGTCTTGCCGCCATTTTTTCGTGCGCCCCAACCGGTTTCGTAAAATCAGATCCACATTCGCAGTTTTTCCGTGCTGCGTGACGGACAAAAAATTATTTTTTTTATTTTTTAGAGATGAAGTCGGACAATGTTCGAGTTCACATCCGCATACGCCCCATCTCCAAGAAAGAGATCGACGAAGGGGCGCAAGACTGTCTCCTCGCAGCCGGCCCCCAAATAGACTGTCGAGGCACGCAGTTTACCTTCGACAAGGTCTTTGGCTGCAACGTCGAGCAAACTGAAATCTACAACCAGACTGTAGAGCCCATGCTGGCCAGTTTGCTCGAAGGTTTCAACCAGACTGTCTTTGCTTACGGACAGACTGGCTCTGGAAAGACCTACACGATGGGTGGAGAGTTCGGAAAGCGCGACAGAGAGCACGACGGTATTCTCCCTCGAGTTGCGGAAGACATATTCGAGAGGCTGAACTCGATGGCAGACAAGTACAAAAGTAGCTTGCAGGTCAGCTACTTTGAACTGTACAAAGAAGAGATCCGGGACCTGCTAAAACCGGAAACGAGCTCGAAGGTGCTCCAAGTCAGAGAAATGCCAAACGGCGACACAGTTGTCGCAGAGCTCTACAAGATGGAGGTGAAATCAGCAGACGAGCTTCTTGACCAGCTGAAGCAAGGCAATAGCCATCGCTCAGTTGGTTCAACGAAGATGAACGCCACTTCGTCTCGTTCGCACGCTGCCTTCAACATTCATCTGGAGCAGCAGTCGCTTGTCGATGCAGATGACTCGAAATCTGCGGTGCTGCGACTCGTCGATCTGGCTGGCTCGGAGCGCCTGAAGCGGACTGGCGCGGAAGGCACGCGAAAGGAAGAAGGCGTCAATATCAACATGGGTTTGCTTGCGCTCGGAAACGTCATATCTGCGTTGTCTGATGGCGAAGGTCACGTGAAGTACCGCGATTCAAAGCTGACGAGAATCCTCAAGGACTCGCTCGGCGGTAATTCACACACGCTCATGATCTCTTGTGTGTCTCCAGTGGACACCAATCATGACGAGACGATCCAAACCCTGAGATATGCCGATCGAGCGCGCAAGATCAAGAACAAGCCGATTGTCAACCGTGATCCAGTTCAGGCCGAGCTGATCAAGTTGCGCAAGCAGGTTCAGATGTTGCTTGCAAGCGGAGCTACTGAGGTCAACATCGACGCTCGCGAAACGCCTGAGTTTCTTGAGATGAAGGAGCAGCTTGAGTCGCAGCTCGAAGACTACAAAACTGCGTTGGCAAACTCGTCGAAGCAGCAGAATCGCCTAATGCTGAAGATTGAGGATGAGTCGACGAATAGAAGCGATCTTTCCAAGAAACTCAGTCAGCTGAAAAATGCGGCAGAGTCTCTTGCAGCTGATCATAGTAACATGACAGTCATGGAGGATCAGTTGGCTTCGAGTGAGGTCGACGACGATACGGCAGAAACGTTCAAGGAACTTCGGCGCCTTCAGAAGCTCATTCTTGACGTCGACAAAACGCACAAGAAGTCGAAACGGCTCTCGTACGCGCGTATTCAGCGCGACGAAAGCGATAACGAGAACGACCTGACCGACATCTCCGAGGTCTCCGGATTGGACGAGTCGAACGAGGCAGTGCTCGACACGCCGATGCGTCTCCACAAGATCAATGAAGATCTGTTTGCGCTGCAGACAGACATTGAGACGAAGGAGATGAACATCAAAAGCCTTAGCCAGGACGAGAACAATCCGCACTTGCTTCGCGCAAAGTACGAGCGACAGGTCACTGAACTGCAAGAGAAGATCGAGAAGCTTGAGAACGAAAGACAGGCATCCGTAGCAGCGAAAACACACGGCGCCAAAGATAAAAGCAAGCAGAATGAGGTGATGCGAATTAAACGGCAGAAGGAACTAGAGAAAGAAATCGCCCAGCTTAAAAAGGTCAAAAAAGAGAAGGAGCGTCTGGTCAAAGAAAAGCGAGAAAAGGAGCAATTTGTCGAAAAATTGAAGAATGAGCTTGAAGATCTCAAAAAGCGAAAGATCAATTTGGTAAAGAAAGCTCGCAGTGACCAGAAAAAATTTTCCGATGAGGAAAAGAAGTTCAAAAAAGAGATCTGCACTCTTCAGAAAGCCGACCGTCGAAAAGCAAACGATATTGCGCGCATGAAGCTGCAACATGAGCGAGTTGCTAACAGACTCAAAATTCAGTCGGCAAAAGATGCTTCTGAAGTGAAAAAAACTGAAGATGCTTCTTCTCAAGAGAACAGAGCACAAGGCGAAAGCGCAAGGCACTGTTAAACTTGGTCATCTAAAAGAACAGCTTCGAAACGATATCGAGTGTCGAATGGAAATTAAACGACTTAAACACCAGGTCAAGCTTTGCGAAGAGGATCGAACTGAGATGAAGCGTCGCACCAAGCTTCCTCTAATTTCCGACAAGATGACCAAACTCCTGAAAGGCAAAATAAAACGAAAAGACGCTGAAATCGCCACAATTCAGGAGCAGATTAATTCTGCCGAGTCGCACGAGAACCCGACATCAGCGAAGCGGCTTCCCATCAAAGATACTGCCGAAGCTCGCAAGATGATTGAATTTCTTACCAACGAGCTCATCGAGCAAGGTGGAGAGTGTCTGATACAAACGGAGGATGCTGATCAAATGCGGGGAAATCTCAATGAGATGAGCGAGGAGTTCAACATTCTCCAGAACAAGTACATGGGTCTGGAGAACAAGCATCAAGAAGAAATGCGCTTGATGAAGCTTGAGCACGACGAGATTGTTGCTCAAAGATCGGTTAGAGAAGATGACTCTGAAGAGGAATCTTCTGCCGAAGAAGACTCCATGGATGTCACATACGACAAGCCTATGGAACTTCCGAGACCGACAGCTTCAAAATCGAAGGGTACAAAGCGACATCTCTCAAATGTTGAGTACTCTCGCATTTTCGACACTCCGAATGCGAAGCTGATGACTCAGACGCCCAAGGACGACCGCAACAGAGATCCCGACTTCGCTCCCAATGGCGCCTTGTCGGCGTTGCCGGACGCAGACGGTGACGCCAAGAACTCGCGAAAGTCACAAAATAAGCGACGACGAACAGCCGGTACGAAGTGCAAGTGCAAGGGATTGTGCATCACTAAAGTATGCGGCTGTCGTAAGAACTCCCGTTGCTGTTCTGATTCATGCGGCTGCGACAGAAGCAAATGCCAGAACTTGTCGACAGAGCCTGCATCAATGGATAACACCGAGTTCAAGGAGAACGAGACCGAGACGATCGAAAAAAGTCATTTTGACGTCACGCTCCATGGCCTCGGCGAGAATCGACTTGAACCGATGACTCCCAGCAGAAGTCGTCTCTTCGCACCTCCACAGCGTCGTCACCTCAAAGATCTTGACGACACTGCTCGATTTGAAACCCCCACAAAAGATTAGCTGTAAATTTACCAATTTTATTCCCCTCACGCTCACCGTCCCCGTCACGAACCCCTAAATTCGCTGTTTAACCCACCCATTTTTACATCCCCTCATGCTCACTTTTCCCCTCACAAATCTATAGGTAAAAATAGTCACTTTCACATTCCCACTTATCCATTCCCTTACCACAAACTGCCTTGGCTCTTAAGGGTATAAGATATGATATGCACCTTTTTTCTGTTCGGCGCCTGTGGGTGATTTTCATAGAATTTTTTTTTTTGAATCTGGGTTTTGCTTGATTCTGGGTCGCTTGGTGTTGTTTTTGTGATCTCGGG
>Ga0115102_10756842_pt1 | contig 10266 bp, 19 predicted proteins | sample MBTome_5_FD_89644 | JGI IMG/M metagenome (GOLD analysis project Ga0115102, IMG submission 89644) | Marine eukaryotic communities from Pacific Ocean to study complex ecological interactions - MBTS_5May14_M2_3um Metatranscriptome... | ecosystem: Environmental > Aquatic > Marine > Oceanic | place... | reverse complement strand
TTTTATGATCTATCCACAAACTATGTTAACAGTAGCCGATAATACCGGTGCTCGAAAAATTATGTGTATTCGAGTTTTAGGTGGAAATCGAAAATATGCAAAAATTGGTGATACAATTATTGGTGTCGTTAAAGAAGCGATTCCCAATATGCCTATTAAAAGATCGGATATTGTGAGAGCTATTGTCGTACGAACTTCGAAATCTATTCGTCGTCAAGATGGAATGTATATCCGTTTTGATGATAATGCCGCAGTTATTGTTAATTTAGATAATAATCCTCGTGGAACACGAGTTTTCGGACCTGTTGCACGTGAAATTCGTGATAAAAATTTCTCTAAAATTGTTTCATTAGCACCGGAGGTTTTATAAATGATAAAACGACAAAAAATGCATATTAAACTCGGTGATAATGTAAAAGTAATTTCAGGGTTTGATAAAAATAAAACAGGCGAAGTAACTAAAATTTACCGTAATACAGGAAAAATTCTTGTTAAAGGAATTAATTATAAATTTAAACATATTAAGCCTAATACAGATAATGAAGTAGGTGAAATCAAACAAATTGAAGCTCCTATTCATCATTCAAATGTAAAATTAAATGTAAAAGAGTCTTAAAACTATGCGTGATCCAAATTCATTAGAAGAAGTCGCTGAAATTCATAGCTTACTTACAGATATTAAAAAAGAATATACTGAAGGAATACGGGGTGTTTTAAGAAAAAACGATCCTGAGCTTTTTAGAAATGTGCATACAATCCCTAAATTAGAAAAAATCCAAATTAATCGTGGTTTAGGATTATCAGCGCAAAATACAAATATTTTGAAGAAAAGTATTCAAGAATTTACATCAATTACAGGCCAAAAACCTTTAATTACAAGATCAAAAAAAGCTATTGCTGGATTTAAAATTCGTGAAGATATGGAGTTAGGATTAACTGTAACTTTACGTGGTGAAAAAATGTATGCATTTTTAACAAAACTTATCTTCTTTACCTTTGCTCAAATTCGTGATTTCCGTGGTTTATCGGTTAGAAGTTTTGATAAAGCTGGAAACTATACATTAGGGTTAAAAGAACAATTAATTTTTCCGGAAATTGATTATGAAGATGTTGATCAAGCACAGGGTTTTAGTATCACGTTAGTTTTTTCAGCTTCAAACCCTAAAACTCGTTCACGGACATTTGATAGAGTTTTAAATGGAATGATTCTTTTAAAATTCTTACGATTCCCATTAAATGATTGTGGTTAATATGAGAAATATGCATCTTTAGCTGAAGTAAATCAAGCTTGGGATAAAAAGAAACATTTACGTCGTAAACGCTGGTCTCAAGAATAAATAAACCGTGAAAAAATAAGGAGATAACTGTGGTAACAGATACAATTTCGGATATGCTAACGCGTATTAGAAATGCTAATATGGTTAAACATCAAATTGTACAAATCCCAAGTACAAAGATGTCAAACGCGATTGCAGAAATTTTAAAAGAGGAAGGTTTCATTGAAAACTATGAAAGTTACAGTGAAAACTCACAAGCATACTTATTAATTTCTTTAAAATATAAAGGAAAATTACGTGAACCTGTTATTTGTAAACTTGAACGTGTAAGTAAACCAGGTTTACGTGTTTATGCAAATTCAAAAGAGCTACCAAAAGTTTTAGATGATTTAGGAATTGCTATTATGTCAACGTCGAAAGGTGTTATGACAAATTTCAAAGCTAAAGATCTTGGTATTGGTGGTGAAGTTTTATGTTATATTTGGTAATCGGAGTAAGTAAATAATATGTCACGTATCGGAAAATTACCAATTAAGGTACCATCAGGTGTTGATATTACTTGTGATGGATTAGATGTTACAGTAAAAGGGAAATTTGGAACATTACAAAATAAAATTCCTGATTCATTAAGCATTGAACAGACTGATAGTACTTTAGTTGTGAATCTAGAAAACCAAACACGTAAAGGGCGCGAATTACATGGTTTACACCGTACATTAATTAACAATATGGTTATTGGTGTATCAGAACAATTCAAAGTAAATTTAACATTAAAAGGTGTTGGGTATCGAGCAGCTGTTCAAGGAAAATCAATTGTATTAAATTTAGGATATAGTCATCCTGTTGAAATGGAAATTCCTGAAGGATTGTCTATAGAAGTAAAAAAAAATATAGATATTGAACTTAAAGCTTGCGATAAAGAACAGTTAGGTTTATTTGCAGCGAAAATTCGTTCATGGCGTCCTCCTGAACCATATAAAGGTAAAGGTATTCTTTATGAAGGCGAAATTGTAAATCGTAAAGCAGGTAAATCTGGTAAAAAATAAATGTTTTTGTATTAAACATATTTTAAAACAATTAACCTTAATAATAAAGCAACTTATGAAATTATCAAAACGAGTTTTATTAAAACTCAAAAATAAAAATAAAAAATTAAAACCTCAAAAATTTAAGCGTTTAAAACGTGAAAGTTTACGAGGTTTAGTTAAAGGAACACAAGAACGTCCACGGTTATCAGTTTATCGATCAAACGAAAATATTTATGCACAAATCATTGATGATACAACTTCAAAAACTCTTGTTTCTTGTTCAACTTTAGACCGTGATATTTTACTTGATACTAAAAACGGACGAACATGTGAAGCTTCAAGATTGATGGGTCAAAAGTTAGCAGCACTTAGTTTAAAAAAGAATATTACAAAAATTGTATTTGATCGAGGCCCGTATCTTTACCACGGACGAGTTAAAGCATTAGCTGACGGTGCCCGAGCAGGTGGGCTTCAATTTTAATAACCAATCTGAAAATTAAAAACTAGAAGTTTAATAAATTTTATGAGTACCGATTTAAAACAAGTAAATAAGTTCAAAAAAAATTCACGACGAAATGACGACAGAAATGATCAGAAATTTGTTGAGCGTTTAATAAAAATAAGCCGTGTTTCTAAAGTAACGAAAGGTGGTAAAAAACTAAGTTTTCGTGCCATTGTAGTTATTGGAGATGAAAATGGTCAGGTTGGAGTGGGTGTAGCCAAAGCTGATGATGTTGTCAACGCTTTTAAAAAAGCGAAAACAGATGGACGGAAAAATTTAATTAAAATCCCAATTACAAAATCATTAACTATTCCGCATCGCGTTACTGGAGATTTTGGGGCATGTAAAATTATAATGCGTCCATCTATTGAAGGTTCAGGTGTAATTGCAGGTGGTGCAGTTCGAACGGTTTTAGAAGTTGCCGGAATTAAAAATGTAATTGCAAAACAATTAGGATCTGATAATTTATTAAATAATGCTCGTGCTTCTATTTGTGCGTTAGATAATTTAACAACAAAATCACAAGTATCAAAAAAACGAGACCTTAATTTAAATTAAGATTAGCTACTTAATACTTAAATATTAAAGTATGATTAAACAAACTAATGATAAAAATATTCTTTTAAATCGTCTTTTATTGAGTTTAGGAATATTAATCTTTATTCGAGTTGGGACTTTTTTACCCGTCCCTGGAATAAATCATAATCATTTAGCTTTTTATCTTGAACGTCATTCAATGACAAAAAGTTTAGTAAGTACGTTTGCAGGAAACGATACTTTTGTAATTGGAATATTTACTCTCAATATATTTCCTTATATTAATGCCTCTATTTTGATGCAATTATTACTTAGTATATTCCCTAGTCTTTCAAAATTACAAAAAGAAGGGGGTGGGGAAGGACGTCGAACTATAAATAAATTAACACGGTTAATTACTTTAGGTTGGGCATTAATTCAAAGTTTTAGTATTGCTTTTTATTTAAAAAGAGCCTTATTTGACTGGGATATTTACTTAGCTGGTCAAATTATCGTGTGGCTAACAACAGGTGCAATGATTGTATTATGGTTAAGTGAAATTATTACAGAATACGGGCTTGGAAATGGAGCATCATTATTGATTTATACGAATATTGTTTCCAATTTACCGAATTTTGGTAAAAATATATTTCTCAAAGCGAGTGAAAATATTTCGGTTGTTTCATGGGGACTTATTAGCATCTTACTTTTTATTGCAATCTATGGAATTGTATTATTACAAGAAGGTACTCGGGTAGTTCCATTAATCTCGTCTAAGCAATTGACAAAAACAACTGAATCATTTTCAACATCTTCGTTACTTGAAAATAATTATATTCCATTACGCTTCAACCAAGCAGGTGTTATGCCCATCATTTTAACAACAGCTGTTTTGGTTATCCCAAATTATATAAGTAATATGGGCTTGTTGCCATTTCTTACGCTACCAGCGTTTCTTCAATCATCAAAGATTATTTATTGGATTAGCTATTTTGTTTTAATATTACTATTTAGTTCATTCTATTCAACAATTGTTTTAAATCCAAAAGATATCTCAAATGATTTACAAAAAATGGCTGTTTCAATTCCAGGAATACGACCAGGTGTTGAAACAACTTTTTATTTAAAAAAAGTAATGCAAAGAGTAACATATTTGGGCGCAATTATGTTATCAATTCTTGCTACGTTACCAAATTTAATCGAAGCTATATTACCCGGTTCGAGTATTAATGGCTTAGGAACTACATCATTACTAATTTTAGTCGGAGTAATTCTTGAATTATCAAGAGAAATTCGAAGTATTATTCTATCGAATATTTATAATGATATGTTTGAGTAAATAAAAAAATTAATTAATTATTGTAGAAATTAAAATGAAAGTTCGTCCTTCAGTAAAAAAAATGTGTGATAAATGTCGGGTAATTAAACGCCATGGAAAAATTATGGTAATTTGTGAAAATCCAAAACATAAACAACGTCAAGGTTAATAATTTTAAGGAGTTAACAAAGTGGTAAGATTAATAGGGGTAGATTTACCAAGGAATAAAAGAATTGCATATGCTTTAACTTATATTCATGGAATTGGTATTAATACTGCAAAACAAATTATTGCGTCAGCAAATATTAGTCCAGAAACTCGAACAAATGATTTAACAACAGAAGAAACAGTAGCATTACGTAAAGTTTTAGAAGAAAGATTTAAAACTTGAAGGTGATTTACGACGTTTCAATGGATTAAACATTAAACGATTAAATGAAATTAATTGTCATAGAGGAAAAAGACATCGAAATAGTTTACCGGTTCGTGGTCAACGTACGAGAACAAATGCTCGTTCACGTCGAGGTGCCAAAAAAAACGGTAACAGGTAAGAAAAAATAATTTCGTTTTTTAAGAAAGTTATAATAATTTAAATTTTTACTTAATATGGCACAGAAAATTCGTAAAACAGCCTTTAAAAAAGATAAAAACAATTTAGTTACAGGTGTTGTTCATATTCAATCAACATTTAATAACACAATTGTAACAATTACAAATTTAGCCGGTGATACAATTTCATGGGCCTCTGCTGGAAGTTCTGGGTTTAAAGGGGCTCGAAAAGGGACCCCTTTTGCGGCCCAAACTGCTGCAGAAAAAGCTGCTTTGGAAGCACTTAGTACTGGGATGAAAAATGTTGAAATTTTAATTAAAGGACAAGGATCAGGTAGAGAAACAGCAATTCGAGCAATTGAAGGTGCTGGATTTGAAATTCTTTCAATTCACGATATTACACCTGTTCCTCATAATGGTTGTCGACCTCCAAAACGTCGAAGAGTTTAAAAATTTATATTTCTAAGAATCCTCGAATGAGTTTAAGCTATGACTCTGAATAATTTATATATTAAATGTTTGAAATCAGAGAAGATTGAATCTGGATCTATGTATGGACAGTTTTTAATCAATTCTTTACGTCCTGGTCAAGGTATAACAATTGGAAATCTTTTACGTCGTGTTCTCCTTAGTGATTTAGGGGGAACTACAATTACAGCGGTTCGTATTGCAGGAGTTCGTGATGAATTTTCTATCATTCCAGGGGTTCGTGAAGATATTCTGGAAATTTTATTAAATTTAAAAGGAATTGTTGTTAAAAGTTCGAGTACTGATGTATCTTTTGGCCGTTTAAAAGTGAAAGGTCCTGCTGTAATAACAGCAGATTCAATTCAATTACCCTCAAATATTGAAATTGTAAATCCAACTCATTATATAGCAACAATTTCAACATCAAATGTTCTTGAAATTGAATTTAAGTTTGAACATGGTACTGGTTATAAATTAGCTGGTCAAACATTTTGTGATAAATCAGAAGATTTTCTTCAAATTGACGCAATTTTTATGCCTATTCAAAAAGTCGATTTTAAAATCGAAAATGTATATGATAATTCAAATTCAATAACAGAGAGGCTATTCTTAGATATTTGGACAAATGGAAGTATTTCTCCGGAAGATGCAATTTCCTCAGCGTCGAAATTTATTATTGAATTATTTAATTCAATAATGGAAAACAAATTTACTCAAGATCTCGACATATTAGAAAATACCAATAATTTAACACCAATTAATCCGCATATCAATATAGCAATTGAAGAGTTGCAGTTATCAGTACGCGCTTATAATTGTTTAAAAAGAGCGCAGATAAATACTATTGGTGATTTATTAGAATACTCTCCGGAAAAATTACAAGAACTTAAAAACTTTGGTCGTAAATCGGCCGATGAAGTTTTCACTACTCTGAAAAATAAACTCGGAATAGTTTTAAAATAATTACTTATTTAATTAATAAATATTTTATGAATGAAACATTTATTCCAGCATCTGACTATACTCGAAAAAAATGGTATGTAATTGATTGTAAAGGTAAACAATTAGGCCGAATTTCTTCTTCGATTGTTGGATTATTATCTGGAAAAATCAAGTCTTATTATCACCCTGCTTTTGACACAGGGGATTATGTTATTTTAATCAATGCGGAAGCACTTACTGTAGATCGACATATTGAACGTATTCATGTTTTTAATCCAGGTCGTCCTGGGTCATCATTAAAACGAATTGTTAATGGTCTTCCACAACAAATTATTGAAAAATGTATTTATGGAATGATGCCTAATGGGCTTGCAAAAAAAACGTTTACCAAAACGATTAAAAATTTATCAAGGTTCTGAGCATCCTCATATAGCGCAAAACCCAATACACATAGATGATATTGAGAATTTTACTAATAATCTATAAAAATTTTTATGACTACAAAACTACAAAAAGATAATATTGGTCTTGGAAAACGTAAACGAGCGGTAGCACGTGTATTTTTGGTTCCCGGAGAAGGTAATCTTATTATTAACAAAGTTGCTGGTGATAAATATTTACAATATAATACAACATATATAAATCAAATTTGGGACCCATTAAAAAAATTAAATTTAGAAAATCAATTTGATATTGTAGTATTAGTTAAAGGGGGTGGATTAACTGGTCAAACTGAAGCTATTCAGTTAGGCGTTGCAAGATTAATTTGTAAAATGGATCCTCAGCACCGTACAATCTTAAAACCATTTGGCTTGTTAACACGAGATGCTCGTATTAAAGAACGTAAAAAATACGGTTTACGAAAAGCAAGAAAAGCTCCACAATACTCAAAACGTTAATATTATTTACACTATACATTTTATATTAAAAATATGCCAAAAGCTGATATACATCCTACATGGTTCGATAACGCAACGGTGTTTTGCGATGGGAAACCGTTATGTACTGTAGGTTCAACAAAAAAAGAATTACAAGCAGATATTTGGTTAGCAAATCATCCATTTTATAATACAACATCAGCACTTATTGATAGTGAAGGTCGTGTTGAACGATTCATGAAAAAATACGGCTTAAATTCAACAAACTAATAAACAATTATTTATCGATAATTTTTAAGATATATGCCAACTATTCAACAATTAGTTCGTTCAAGACGAATCCAAATTAAGAAAAAAACAAAATCTCCGGCACTAGTAAACTGCCCACAGCGACGAGGAGTTTGTACCCGTGTTTATACAACAACACCTAAAAAACCAAATTCAGCAATCCGTAAAGTTGCTCGTGTTCGTTTAACATCAGGATTTGAAGTAACCGCTTATATTCCAGGAATTGGACATAATTTACAAGAACACTCAGTTGTTTTAATTCGTGGTGGTCGTGTAAAAGATTTACCTGGTGTACGATACCATATTATTCGAGGTGCGTTAGATAGTGGTGGTGTAAAAGATCGAACACAAGGCCGTTCAAAATATGGTGTGAAGAAACCAAAATAAGATAAATAATTAAACCCCTTTTATTTATATATATATAGTAATGTAATTTAAAAAATTACATTACTACATTCAATTTTTAAAACTATATCTGATATTATGTCTCGTCGAAATATTTCAAAAAAACGATTTCCTGAAGCAGATTCTACATATAATAGCTACCTTGTAAGTTTATTAATTAGTCGAATTTTAAAATCGGGTAAAAAAAATCTAGCTCAAAACATCGTAAATGGTGCTTTTGACATTATTAAAGCAAAAACTAATGAAGATCCAGTAGTAGTTTTTGAAAGAGCAATTCGAAATGCTAGTCCAGTTGTTGAAGTGAAAGCCCGACGAATTGGGGGATCTACGTATCAAGTACCAATTGAAGTTAGTGGGTTCCGTGCTACTAATTTAGCTTTACGTTGGATTATTAGTTATGCTCACGATAGAGTAGGGCGTAGTATGTCAATTAAATTAGCCAGTGAAATCATTGACACAGCTAATGACATCGGTAATACTATTAAAAAGAAAGAAGAAACGCATAGAATGGCAGATGCAAATAAAGCTTTTGCTCATTTTAGATATTAACTTATAAATATCATTTCTCGCTAAAAGCTTTTCTCATTATATTAATTTATAAAAATTAAACTTTAAAGGAATTTACAAAATGGCACGCGAAAAATTTGAACGTACAAAACCGCATGTTAATATTGGTACAATTGGTCACGTAGATCATGGTAAAACAACATTAACAGCAGCAATTACTGCTACATTATCATTAGATGGCTCAAATACAGCTAAAGCTTATGATGAAATTGATGGTGCTCCAGAAGAACGTGCACGTGGTATTACAATTAATACAGCACACGTAGAGTATCAAACTGAAGCACGTCACTACGCACACGTAGATTGTCCGGGTCACGCTGATTATGTAAAAAATATGATTACAGGTGCAGCACAAATGGATGGTGCTATTTTAGTAGTATCTGCTGCAGATGTTCCAATGCCACAAACACGTGAGCACATCTTATTATCTAAACAAGTTGGTGTTCCTGATATTGTTGTTTTCTTAAATAAACAAGATCAAGTTGATGATGATGAGTTATTAGAATTAGTAGAATTAGAAGTAAGAGAGTTATTATCTGCTTACGATTTCCCAGGAGATGATCTTCCAATCTGTACTGGTTCAGCTTTAAAAGCAATTGAAGCTATTTCTGCAAATCCAGAAACTAAACGTGGTGAAAACGAATGGGTTGATAAAATTTATGCGTTAATGGATTCGGTAGATAGCTATATCCCAACACCAGAACGTGATGTGGATAAAAAATTCTTAATGGCAATTGAGGATGTGTTCTCAATTACTGGTCGTGGTACCGTTGCAACAGGTCGTATTGAACGTGGTGTTGTAAAAGTTGGTGAGAGCGTTGAAATTGTTGGTATTGAAGATACTCAAACAACAACGATTACGGGTATCGAAATGTTCCAAAAAACATTAGATGAAGGTTTCGCTGGTGATAACGTAGGTATCTTATTACGTGGTGTAACACGTGAAGAGATTGAACGTGGTATGGTTTTAGCTGAACCGGGATCAATTACACCACATACAAATTTCGAATCAGAAGTATACGTTTTAACAAAAGATGAAGGTGGTCGTCATACACCATTCTTTACAGGTTATCGTCCACAATTCTACGTACGAACAACTGATGTAACAGGTACAATTACACAATTTACAGATATTGAAGGTCAGAGTGTTGAAATGGTAATGCCTGGTGACAATATTAAAATGACTGCAGAATTAATTTACCCAGTAGCTATTGAAAACGGTATGCGTTTTGCAATTCGTGAAGGTGGTCGAACTGTTGGTGCAGGTGTTGTTTCTAAAATTGTTAAATAATTAAAGAAATTTATGGAAATAAAAACGAATGAGAAAATTCGTGTACGATTAGAATCTTTTAACTCTGAATTGTTAACATCATCATGTAAAAAACTTATTGAATTAATTCAAACTCATGATGTAAATAAATTTAGTATGGTTTCACTACCAACGGATAAACGGATTTATTGTGTATTACGTTCACCGCACGTTGATAAAGATTCAAGAGAACATTTTGAAATTCGAATTCATAAACGA
>Ga0115102_10781435_pt1 | contig 10277 bp, 21 predicted proteins | sample MBTome_5_FD_89644 | JGI IMG/M metagenome (GOLD analysis project Ga0115102, IMG submission 89644) | Marine eukaryotic communities from Pacific Ocean to study complex ecological interactions - MBTS_5May14_M2_3um Metatranscriptome... | ecosystem: Environmental > Aquatic > Marine > Oceanic | place... | reverse complement strand
GCCAATTGGTATAGAGGTTGGTTCACTCCTCCAGAAACAGCAAACTACAGATTCCACCAAACTTGTGACGATCACTGTGACTTTAGGATTGGCAATACCCCCGATCAAGAAACTGATTTGAAAATTATCCTCGACGTTAATCACTGGTCTGAGTATAGAAGAGCTTCTTATGTCAGATACGGAGACTAAGATAGAGTCTCTGAATGGGTTGCTCTAGAGGCTGGAAGAAAATATTATGTTGAAGCTGAACATCTAAATAATTGGGGAGGTGATCACTTCTCAACAGGTGTAGAGATTGAACAACAAGAACTCAATCCAAATCATCCACGTAATGTCAAGGAAGTTCAAAAACTCGGTTTCCATACTGCTGATGTTAGAGAAATGCACAGACTGACCATTAACAATCCAGATGAAGGAACTTTCAGAATACAATTCACAAGCCCAGACTTGAAGAGATCTGTATCAGATGAGCTTAGAGTTAACATGAGTGGAACCGATATCAGTAATGGAGTCAAGGGATATTTCAACTCAGTTGGTGTTAATACAATTGTTACAAAGAAATAATTGAATGCTGCTGGAGAGGAAACAGATACCCAAGAGGACATCACCACTACTGTCTTTGAGATTGCCCTTGATAGACTTGTGTCTGCTCCGTCAACCTCAGCTATGGTTGTTGCCAAGGGAACCACCAAATCAGAGCTTGTTCTTGAGGTAAATGCATAAGTTTCTGGTCCACCAATGACCGGTTAATGGGTAATCGAATGTAAGTATCCAGATGGATCCGTCTGGGATACCGAACCACTCAACTTAGATTCAAGTTCGCACACAATTCAGAGACATATCAGTGAGCACTGTCCACTCTTTAGAAACAGAATATTGGTTCATTAAAATATGCATCAATATCCATACGCCCATCACAATCTTGGAAAGGAATTCTATATTGACTTCTAAGGTTATGATGAAGATCCAGGTCAATTCACTGTTAAAACATACGAAGATAATCCTCTTGTTGGTGATATCACTTTTACTTAGGAAACTGTCATCCCATACGATAAGAACTTATTGTTCTGGCCAATTCCATTCGAAATGCTTGAAACTTACGAAGAAAAGCCATAAATGCTCGTAGAAATCGATGATATGCCAGCAGTTTGCCATAGCATGGATTGCTCATTCACCCATATCCCAGCTGTTGGTGAAATTACTGCCTTCACATATGTTGAAGCAACCAGAGTTTTAACCATTACCGGTACTGAACTTCCTGACAACCTCTCAAAGCTCCAATCAATCTCATTCGCTGGATCCGCCTGTACGTCAACTGCAGGTGCTGAAGGAGTCTTGAGTGGAACCACCGTCGAATGCACACTTGATAGAGAGCCAACATGTGGAACTTGGGCCCCACATTTGACCACTTTCTTTGGTAATGTTGCCAACGCAGCTGATCTTGCAAGCTAGGATATTCTTTGCACCATCACCTCAATGGTTCCAGACACAGAAGTATCACCATTGAACTTGCTTGGACAAGATAACCTCACATTTACTGGAACTAACTTCCCACATGAGTTAGAAGGTAACACCTTTGAACTTACTTTCAGTAATAACGAGGCAACCAAATGTACAGTTGTTGACACAAAAACTGATGAGCTCGTATGCCTGACTGACAAATTCAATTACAACACTGACAAAGATAAGTCGTTTGAAATGACTATTGTTATCAATGGCCTTACTACTACTCAATCAATATCCTTCAAGACCAAAGCAGATCTCCAAGCCAGTACAAATCTTGATCCAAACAGTGCCTCACCAGTCTTAAAGACTCCAATTGTTATCTAACTTGATTTAGCTTTCCCATATGAACTTAATGCTGAGCACTTTACAGTAAATGCGACCAGTGTGAATGATGACTCTTACGTTAGATACCTTAATGTACTCTCAGTTGACAATGAAGCAAAAACTATTAGAGCAATGTTCGGAGGAGCTTACAGTGGTATGTTCCAAATGTCCATCAGGCACAAGACTTATGGTCTTCTTGATACTGACGGCATGATATTGGACGTCAGCTCAAAAGTTACCAGAGTCAGCCCAGTTGTTGGATCTATCTATGGTGGTACTCTTATCACTATCGAGGGCTCTAACTTCGGAACTTAGAAGACTGATAATCCAGTCCAACTCAGTACTCATGGAGGAGTAGGAAGTGTTGATTGCTTTGTCCAAGAAATCATGGAAACTGAGATCAAATGTAGAGTTGACACTGAAATGGAAGCAAAAGAAGATGCTACTGAAGCTGACGTTGTTGTTTTCTTGAAGACATCAGAAGAAGCCTAATGTCCAGGTGGTACTTGCAAGTGGCAATACACCTCAACATTACCAACAGTAACTGAGATGACTACTGAGTTTGACGTTGATTCAGGTAACTGGGAGGTCAAAATTGTTGGAACAGGGATGAGTGGTACATCAGATCTCCAGATCAATAAGGTCAGTCAACCTAGCAAATCTTCTAGTCCTACCATGAATGTATTCATTATTACTGATGTTTTGGATTTGTAATCAACAGATTTGAATCTCTTTTTCGATGTTGGACTCCCAGCTGGCCATGAGATTATCAGAGCTGGAATCACTTTAGAGCCAAAGTTCATGATGATCACCCCAAACTCAGGAACTCCAGGAGGAACGTTAGTTCAAGCAACAGTACCAGGTGTTGGAAAATCAACTGTTAACCTTGATCTCGTGGATAACACCGGTAGAACTATTTGCTAAAACGATATCGAAGTTGTTGAGTACGGTTTAATTCAATGCTGGACAAGGATAGATACCTTTGGAACAGACCCATTAGATGTGTCTTTAAAGTATGGAGACAAATCAATTGCTTGTTCAAATGGAGACACCTCAAAATGTCAATACAAGTAGGATAATACTGACGATACATTCCCAAAGGTCGTCTCATTATCTAAGACTGATAAAACATTGGTTTTCACAGGAAAATCTTTTTACACTCTAGGTTACACAGTTACAGCTAGCTACAGAGGCATTATGGCTTCATCAGTTGTTGTAGACAGTGAAACTTAAGCAACAGCCACTTTTGAAGGTGGTCTTCCAATCTGGACCAAGATAGACCAAGCCAGAGATGAAAGAGCCAATTTGATCTTCTAATTAGATGGAACTTCATCATTTTTCAAAGCTGTCAACACTGGTGATGACATCAAGAACTTTGTGAACCCATTCAGTCTCTAATCAAGTTCAAGTGGCTTGAGTTGCTCATTCAACGGTGGCTGTGAACTTTAGATGTCAGGTACTGCAGGTGTATAAACCCTTATGAGAGCCAACCCAGAAGAGAATTATATCAAGGTCTGTGAGCAAAAGTGCTTATATAATGATGCCGAATCAACTGCAGGGGACATTAAATGTACTTTGCCTGCTATCCCAACCACTTATTCAAACCAAAACTTCCAAATCGGCAGAGTTGAAAATGAATTGAACAGTGGAGTCTACTTTGGAGTCTCAGATGCCAACATTGCATTCGATGGAAGCGTCTTTACTAGAGTGAACGATAACTCAAATACCTGTCAACTTGGTATGGAATTCAAAGAAGGATATGTTGGATCATTGCAACAAGTCAAGTATTTCATCAACTACATCACTAACAGAGATCAGTATGAAGATAACCTTGTATTTGAAGGGTATAATGAGAGAGATGCTGAAGGTGATGCTGTTACTGAGCTATTCAAAGTTCAAAACAGTGTCCATGAGGGATGGAATTATGTAGAGTTTGAAGAGGGATCATATCCTAACTTCAGATTCTACAGATTCAGAGGTTTGGGTGGAGCATCAGGACCTTGTAGAATCCATGAAGTTACCTTGACAGGTCTCGAAGTTATAAGAAACGAAGATGAATCCTACTAGTGCAAGCCTCAACTTGTTCTTAAGGACGAGGAAACTGTTGAATTCACAAATGCTGTTACTTTCGAAGGTACCAAAACTTCCTTGTTGACTAAGATCGAACCAAGATTCGGAACAAGACTCGGAGGAGATACCGTGAGATTCACAGGTAACAACTTTAGCTCAACCCAATCTGATTATTCAATCAAGATCGATGGAGTTGATTGCCCTGTTTCAGCAGCTACTACAACTTATGTCGAATGTACTTCCGGAAGAAGAGACAAAATGGTTGAATCTTCATTAGAAATGTTTATCTAAGGTAGAGGTTTGATCTCAACTGATGAGCTAACATTCACCTATGTCTTCAAATGGAGTGAAGGAGCTGACACCTGGGGAGGTGAAATGGAACCAATGGAAGGAGAAACAATCTATATTCCTAAGGGCTTCAACCTTTTGTTTGATATTGATACCTCACCAGTCTTGATGGCTGTTATTGTTGAAGGAGCTCTGATCTTCTCACCAGAAGCAGATCCAACTCATCAAAGAACTTTTGATGCAAACTATATCTTCGTTTCTGGAGGAAGGATGGAGTTGGGAACTGCTGATTTCCCATACACTTCAAGATTGTAGATCACAATGCACAGTAAGATCGACTCACCGTATCTTCCAATCTATGGTAACAAGTGTATCGGTTTGAGATTCGGTGATCTTGATATGCATGGTGTTGCAAAGACCCCAACATGGACCAGAATGGAAGCCACTGTCGAGAAAGGAGCCACAAAGATCCAACTCTACGAGGCTGTCAACTGGATTGCTGGTGATGAAATCGCTGTTGCCTCAACCAGTTACAATGGAAGAGAGGGAGAAAGAAGATTCATTACAAACATTGACAACACAAACCCAGACAAGCCAATCCTAACCTTGGCTGAGCCCCTTGAGTTCAGGCATTATGCTGAAGACTACGAAGTTGGAACATAAGAGCCAAGAGAGTTCATCTCCATGAGAGCAGAGGTTGGTAACCTTTCAAGAAATGTTGTTTACAGAGGTGCTGAAGACTCACTCGAGACTGAATATGGAGCCACAATCTTCATGCATTCTCCTGGTGATGACTCTTTGACCTTCAGAGCCAGTGATGTCGAGTTCAGAAATGTCGGTCAGGCCTTCAAGCTTGGAAGATATGCTCTCCACATGCACATGATTGGTGCAGTCCACAACTCTTACATCAAGAACAATGCAGTCAACCAGAGTAATAATAGAGCTGTTGCTATTCATGGTACTAGATATCTCAGAATTGAAAACAACGTCTCCTTTGAGGCCAAGGGACACAACATCTTCATTGAGGATGCTGTTGAAACTCACAATATCATTACTGGTAACTTGCTCATGAAGGTTATGAGATCGATGAGTCTTCTTAATGTTGATCAGACCCCAGCAGGATCTTGGATTACCAATCCATTCAACAACTACAGAAATAACCATGTTGCTGGTTCAGACAGATATGGTTATTGGTTCGATCTACAAGTCCATGGTATGGGTGCTAATGCTGATACCACTATCTGCCCAGAAAACATGAAGGTTGGTGAGTTCAGAGGAAACGCTGCTCACTCTACAGGAAGATATGGCCTCAGACTTTTCCATCAGATGATCCCAAGAAAGTTCCCATGTAAACCTGTTGTAAAAGACATGAAGGTTGTTTATGAGAACTCTTTGATTGAAGATGAATCACAACACAAGGACCCATATTGGTAAAATCCAGCTATCACTGCTGAATTCCACGACTATACTGGCTGGAAGTGTGGTAGAAATGCTGCTATTGCTGAGAGAATGGGTGATGTCAGATGGTTCAATTTCAAGGCTGCTGATAACGCCAGAGTTAACCTTGAGATGTCAATGACAGACTACTACGGTGATAACAAGGCTCAAATTGATGGTGCTTTGGTTATCGGTATGTCAAACAACATAGATCCAGATGGTGACATGCTTAGTAATGTCAGTCCAAGAGGTGTAGAGATGCCATAGAGAGAATTTTTCACTGTTAGAAACGTTAGATTCTACAACTACAACTGGAACAACGCTGCTGCTCTTGGAACTTGCTCACATTGTGTCCAACCAGAGGACTTGGGTGCTAGAACTTCAACAATTGAAAAACTATGGTTCGACGAAGAAACTGTCACCAAGAGAATTATGTGGAACTTCCCAGGAAGAGCCATCTTGTATGATCTTGATGGATCAACCACTGGCAAGGGACCAAACTCATGGGCTACTCCATACTTCAAGCATAATGAACAAGATGCCTGTTCAATTGATGAGCCTACCAATTCGTTGATGTGTGATAACACCGTTGAAGTTAGAAAGATTTATTTCAAGGGTATGACACCAAACAGCAGATTTAAGCTTCAACCAATGAGAATTCTAAGATTTGACGATGAACTACTTTTGACGCTCAATAGAGAGGAATACATTGATGAGAAGGATAACTACACATCATATCCATGGTTGAAGAGCGGATGGACTGTTCCATTTGTTACTGGCCACAAGTATAAGATCAGTTGGGGTAACAACGGTCTCGATTGGGACTAAATGCAAGTTAGTCTTTCAGAGAGATGGACTGATTCTGATAAATCAGTCTATTTCGTCCACAACTTCACTGATGTTAGACAAGCAATGGACGTCTCAGTCAATGGTCTTCCAATTGATAGCCCAAATATGATGAATGACACCATTATTAACCCAAAGGACTACGAATTTGGAAACAACGTACTTTACAATGAAACTGATGTAAGAGAATTCCACTTCATAGTCAATGGTAAACAGCCAGTTAAAGGATAGATGACAGACACAAGAAACCTTAGGGTTATTGCTCACAGATGTAAAGGTGCAGATTGCTTCGAGGAAGCAGTTCCTGACGCTGAATGTAACATGGACGATATCAGAAAGTGGAGTGATCCAAAGAGTTGGGATCCAGAAACTGATCCAGAGAAGAGAGTTGACAAGCCATTGCCATAAGCAGGAGATACATTCAAAATCCCAACTTCTTGGAACATGGAATTAGATCTATCTGAAACACCAATTTTTGACACCATTGAAGTCAATGGATGCCTTCATTTCAAACAAGGAGCCGAAGGAGAAGACATTCATTTGAACGCCAAGAAAATCTTGGTTAGAGGTGGTGAATTCTACATTGGTACCAAAGAAAATCCATTCACTAACAACGCTAAGATCACACTTCACGGTGACAGAAACGAACCAACGATTGCTATTGAAGATCAAGGCATTGAAGCAGGAAGCAAAATTATTGCCAACATTGGTAGAGTAAACTTCTATGGTAAGAAGAGATCATTCAAAATGACTAGACTTACTGAACCAGCTAAGATCGGTGACAAAGTCATCAAGGTTGAGACCTAAAATGTTGACCTTGTAGAAGGAGATAGAATTGCTCTTGCACCAACTGGTATCACATACAACACAGTCGATACCAGAAACGTTGTTTCTTACAACAAGGACACTGGTGAAATCGAACTTGACCAACCACTTGATTGGTATCATTTCGGTGCAGCCAAATCTACGGCTGAAAAATACAATGGAGTTGATATGAGAGGTGAAGTCTTGTCCCTATCAAGAAATATCAAGGTCATTGGTACTGAAGTTGATGACTGGGGTGCTCAGATCTTGACTGCTGATGTCATGGAACTCGATGGAACTTTCTATGAAGGAAGAACTAACCTTGATAGTGTAGAAATCTAATATGGAGGTCAAAAAGACACTGAAAGTGCTGCCATCAGATTCGAAGGAGCCATTGCTAACTCATAAACTGTTAAGAATTGTGTTGTTCATGAGGGTCCAGGATGGATGCTTAATGGTGTCAGATCAAAGAACTTGAACTTTGACAACAACATATTCTGGGGAGGAAACCATGTCGGTGTAGGAATGAACCAAGTCATGACTGTTGGATTCAACAACAACTTTGTTGGATGGATTGAACCAAGAAATGATCTTGAAGCTATTGGTATGGCTACTCTTGATACAATGGGAGGAGTTTTGTTCTGTTCTCTTACATACCCATCAGCTTGCCCCGGTTTGAGAATTACAAACAATATTTGCGCAGGAGCTGTCCAGCAATGTTTCACAGGACCAGCTCATGATTGCGATAAGAAAAATACCAACTTCTACAACAATGTTGCTCATTCCTCCAGTGGTGGATTCAGTGGAAATGGATTTACAGTTTATCCAGATCCCTCAAAGCCAAGCCATAAAGAATGCTATGAAGTTTCAAACAATGCTGCATACAAAATGGCTGATGCAGGTGTCTTTACAAACTTCCCAGCTAAGAGAGTTTAAATGCATTCAGTTACTGTAATTGATGCACGAATTGGTGCAGGAGCGATGGCCTCTGTTGCTAAATCTTAAGAATACACAGAGCATCAAAGTCTTTTGTTTGATTCACATTTCTATGGATCTTCTGATTCACCAGATTGTCCCGATGAGGAAAAACAATGTGTGTACATGTCAAAAGCAGGTGTAACTACCTCTATTTAGGGTATCATTCACAGTCCACTTGGTATGTAATTGCATCCAGAAAAGCCAATGCATTGCCCAATTTCTGAGCAAGTTGAAAATGGTTCATGGGCTGGTAAAGCTTACTTCAAGAACCTTAAATTCTTTGATTTTGCACCAGCTAAATCCGCAACTGGAACTCCTTTGAAGAACACAATGATCAAGCTTCTTCCAAAATCACCAGATTTTATCACTTTGCAACACTTTGATAACATGCAGTTTGACAACTGTGATAGTAATTTGATTACAGAATTCTTTGACCCACCAGAGAAATGGGCAAACTTGGCAGATTGTGGTGATTATCCATGTACCGGTCCAAAGAACACCATCTTCTCATTCGTCAATACAAAATGGACTAACCCAGTTGGATCACTTGATAAGGAAGATTTCACTTTGATTCCACACATTGCATCTTATACAGACTAATTCCCAGACTGTAGCGTATGGACAGAGGATGTATAAATGAATGGACACATCTGCACAAACAATGACCTTGGAATTCTCGTATGGGAGTCTCAAGATCCAGATTCTATTGATAGATCAATCCAGCCAGTCTACATCGACATTGACGCGGATATTAACCACAGAAATAAGCTCAACAGTTATATGGACCACAATTGTGATTCATTCTACAACAGTTAGCAGAGAATCTCCAGATTCCCAGGTCTTATCTACGCTCCAGCAGAAATGAAGAAATACGAAGTTGTAATGACTGGTACTCCTCCAAAGAAAATGAGATGGAGACTTGACAACAAGAACAAGTCAAATGGTATTCACATTATGATCAAGTTCCCAAGTGCTCTCGCTAGATCTGTTCTTGTTGATGGAGAAGAAATTCCATACAACCAATGGTAAGCAAGCTCTGATGTTGTTGGTTAAGGTGAATATGGACCAGTTAAGGGAGAGAAATGTGGAGAGAACAGATACGTTGCTGTTACAAACCTCCTTGAATTCTTCATCTCAGGTGAATGTGAGATTGAAATCCAACCAAGAGATGCCATTATGACCAAGGTTAGAATGGAATGGACTATGGAAGAATTCTTCGATAATGGTGGTACCACTGCCTTCGTTGATAGATTGTGCGCTTCACTTGGTATCCATGCATCAACTGTCAAGGTTGTTGGTGTCAATGCCGGTTCAGTTCTTGTTAACTATGAAATCACTCCAACTGAAGATGAACCACTCTCTATTGAACAAATCCAATAAAAGCAAACCTCATCTTTCGCTACTGGAACCATGGACCTAGGAGCCCCAATCCTTGAGGCCAGTGATGGTGGAGAAGCCATTGTCGAAGATGGTGTCGTTGTAGCAGCAGGATTCACCAAGAAAGTTCTTGTCCCAACTGATACCAATCAGGGTAGCAGAATCTATTACGAGTGGGTTGAGCCATTCCTTTGGGAAGCTGCACAAATTGCTGCCATTGACACACCATCAATGATTATTTACGAAGGAATGTATCTCGGTCTACAATACCTCTGGAACGGTCTAAGATTCGAAGTTGATGAAATGGCCCAACAACACTTCTTGGACCAAGCCAATGCAGCTCAACAAGAACACATTGATGCACACACTGTCAACAGAGTTCCTCAAGATGATGAAGAAGAACAAGATGTCCCCCCAGCCCCAGCCGCTCAACCATCTTCACCATCTTCCCCATCTCCAAACCAGCCAGCACCAAGACCAAGACCTCCACCAAGAAGACCAGACTCAGTCGACACTATTGATGATGGTGAAACTGAGGAAGTTGAGGATGAGGGTGCTTCTGATAGTATGTGAGCAGGAACTCACTTAGGAAGCTTTTAAAATGCTTCGTTTAAACCTATATTAAAACTGAAATGATTAACTTTGTG
>Ga0115102_10897086_pt1 | contig 10278 bp, 1 predicted proteins | sample MBTome_5_FD_89644 | JGI IMG/M metagenome (GOLD analysis project Ga0115102, IMG submission 89644) | Marine eukaryotic communities from Pacific Ocean to study complex ecological interactions - MBTS_5May14_M2_3um Metatranscriptome... | ecosystem: Environmental > Aquatic > Marine > Oceanic | place... | reverse complement strand
GCGTCAAATAAGGTGTTCTTTTTTAAAAAAATATTTACATGTCGTTACATACAAATTGCTGGGGAAATCAAGATATTATGCACATACAAATTTCCAAATGCTTACATCACGCAGGGGTTTAACCAGTGTACGTGGAAGCGATACTGGCATCGACACAGGTCATGCCAAGCTGGTTGGAGTCTTCAATGTCCTGTGGCACCCAGATGGTCAGAGAGCCTGAAACAGACTGGTCACACTGGTCACGGATGGTGGCATACACTGTGTAACGACGGCCATCACTACCATCGTCATTGCGCGTCGCACGAACGTACAGCTTGTCAGGACCAGAACTGTAGATGCAGCTTCCACTGAAATCGTCGACCTGGCTGAACTGAGTAGAATTACAGCCGGTGATCGTAATTTGCAAGTCGTCCTTGTCAGTGCAATCGTCCAGGGACATGGACCTGAAGATCGAGTGGCGCAGGTTGTCGAAGACTCCAAAGTCACCTCCCTCGTCGGGAGTCACGCATGAGTAATCGCCTCCGGCAGAGATGAACTCGGGAGCGCTGTTGTCCGAAACACTGATGGTCTGAGTGTGAGATACGTAGTGGCTCGCAGCGCTGTGGTCGTAAGTCTCCCAGTGACGAACGAGCTGGTACTCCTGCGGACAGTTTCCGCTTGGAATGTGGGTTTGCACGTAGTCGTACACATCAGGATCGTTCACCCCTGCGTCACAGTTGTCGCGGGCAAAGTTGTCGCGGGCAACAGGAACCGCGTCGCAGCTGACTGCCTCATGAGCAGGTGTCAGGACAAGCTCCGGCGCAGAAGTATCTCGGACCACGACAGACGCAGTGTGACTCACGCTGTTACCAGCAGAGTCCTCAGCAGTCCAGGTCCAAACCAGAGTGTAATCAAAAGCACTACCTCCGCTGAGAGTCTGTGTATCCGGGGTTACTGTAACGTCGTCGCAGTTATCAATTGCCTTGAGGGTAGGCTGGACAGGAATAGAGTCGCAATCGCATTCCACAGTCACAGACTCTGGGTAACGGGAGAGGAGAGGAGGCGCAGTGTCCATAACGATAATGGTCTGGACTTCCTCGTCAGAATTGGAAGAATCGTCCTCCACATACCAGGTACGGATCAGACGGAACAGGGTTTGACCAGAGCTAATATCCTCCTTGACCTCACTGTACAATACGGACAGAGAAGGCTCGCCAATGGCATGCATGTACTCGTCGTCACACGGTTCAGGGATTTCGTCGCACTCGACAGTGTCATCGTCCACAGGAGGAAGTTCAGGAGGAGTCGTATCAATGAGGACAATGTTTTGAACCTCCTCATCAGAGTTGTCAGAACAATCCTCGGCTCTGAACGTACGAGTCCAGGTGGTCACACCATCACCAGACTCCGTCACTGTAGGCACAATACCGTAGCCCGAGTTGTCAGTCACCAAAACACCGTTGAGGGCATCCGCAAGAGGTGGCAACTCATTCAAATGACCGATGGTGCGGTCGGCAGGGACGTTGTGGAGTTCGGGAGGAGTATTGTCCTGAACAAGAATAGTTTGGGTGTCTTGAGCGTCGTTACCGGCGCTATCGACGGTGTAGAACGTGCGGACAAGAGTGTACTCGCAAGGACAGCCGTTGTCGATTGTGGATTCGGAGTACACAACATCAAGGGGACCTTCACAGTCATCGGTGGAGTTGTAGGACCCAGGGAAGCACAAAGGCACTTGGCCACACTCAACAGTTTGAGGTGCCGGAACGAGAAGAGTGGGAGGGGTCCTGTCTAACACAGTGATCGTCTGATCCCGGGAGTCGGTGTTGCCGCACTCGTCCGTGGCAGTCCAGTCGCGGTAGACAAAGTACTCAGTAGAGACCGCAGTAGGAACGATAATCTCGGAATCTTCAACAGTCACAGTGGAATCGGGACACGTGTCGTTCGCAGTGTACGTGGGTGCGTCCGTGTGGTTGCACTCCTGAGTGTCATGTGGGGAAGACCCATACATATTGGGCGCATCATCATCTCGAACAGTAATGGTCTGATCCATGAACTTGCTGTTACCGGCAGAATCCTCCGTGTACCAAGAGCGAATCAAAGTGTACTCGTGATCACAAGAGCCATCAACCCGGATTTCTGACTTCTCCACAGAAACATCACCGTCACAGTCGTCACCAGCAGTGATATCAGCAAAAGTAGGCACTTGGTGGCATTGAACGGTCTTATCAACGGCCAATCCGATGAAGTAAGGATCAAGGTTATCCATGATACGGATGGTTTGAGTAAACGAATAGCTGTTGCCACAATCGTCGGTGACAACCCACGTGCGGTGATAGATGGTATTGTTCTGTTCAGAAGAAATCAACTTGGTTTCGGCAGCAGTTACGTTCGGGTTGTCATCGCAATTGTCTTCACCAACGAGAACCTCAGGATCCGTGATGTTGCAGTACTCAGTCTTGTAGTTATCAGGTTCGGTTGAAAAGGTAGGAGGCGTAGTATCGACGAAGGTGATCACCTGGTCAAATTCGGCTTCGTTACCACAATCGTCCTTCGCAGTGAAAGTACGGGTGTAGTAGTAGTTGCCGTCACAGCTGCCATTGGTTGGAACCTCACTCCAATCAACTTCGACATCATCATCACAGATGTCCGAAGCCGACGGGGGGTGGCAGGGAGCAAAACTCTTGCACTCCAAAGTTTCGTCCGGAAGCTCGCTGTCGAAGAACGGAGGGGTAGTATCATCGATAAGAATGTCCTGCGATACCGACGCTGTGTTACCGCAGTCGTCCTTGGCAGTCCAAGTGTACAGCATAGACTCGGTACAGTCGCCGTTCGACTGTCTGTTGAACGACTTGGTCACCTCTACATCATCGTCACACGTGTCGTTGGCAGTCAGATCAACTTGGGGATCAAGGTCCTTGCACTCGTTGGTAGTAGCATTAGGAACTCCATGAATCTCGGGAGGGGTAGTATCATCAATGTCCAAAGTGGTGTACTGGGTATCACAGTTACCACAGTCATCACAAGCAGTACAGGTCAATGACATTACAAAACACCCATCGCCAGACGTAGTCGTAATGAAACCTGTACAGGTCTGTTCTTGCTCCTCGCCAAGAGGTTCGTCGCAGTTGTCCGTAGCATTGAAGCTGGGGAGCTGATCGAATTCGTCGCACTCCTGAGTATCCGGGGCAGGTGGAGTAAAGGCAGGTGCTTCGTCGTCGTAGACAGACAGAGTTCTGGTCTCAGAAATTGGGTTACCACAAAGATCGGTAGCCGACCAAGTGCGCACCAACTTGTACTCCTGCGGACAAGAGCCTGGCACCTTAGTCTCCGAGTACTCAACAGGGACGTCGCCATCGCAGGTATCATTAGCAAAGACGTCGGGAACGGCAGTGCTCTCGTCGCACGAGACAGGTTCACAGAAGTCAGGGACGTTGTGAAGAGTTGGGGCACCGTTATCGAGAACGATGACGAGCTGAGTTCTCTCAGCGGTGTTGCCACCGCAATCAGTTGCAACCCATTTGCGGGAAATGTTGTACTCAGATGGGCAGGAACCGTCATGCTTCTCCTCAGTGAAGAGAACATCCACGTCAGTGTCACACAAGTCGCCGGCAGTCTGTGGATAAGCAGGCCCGTGGTCGCAAATGCCCGTGTCAACTCCGAGTTCGGGACCATTGAAGTAAGGCGGGGTGGTGTCAACAACAGTCACCATCACTGAATCATCAACTTCATTGCCGCAGTCGTCCGCAGCAGAGAAGTCGTACAGGACAGTCCAAGTGCACTCGTCCGACACAGGGTTGATAGTCGTTTCAGTAGTCACAACAGAAACGTCATCATCGCAATTGTCATCGGCGGTAGGGTCTACCAGAGTACCGACATCACTGCATTCGTAAGTTTCCGGAGCGGGAACGCCGCTGAGCTCAGGAGGAGTGTCGTCGTAAATGGTGATGTTCTGAAACTTACAATCATCGTTACCGCAGTTGTCTTCCGCAACCCAATAACGGGTAATTGTGTATTCCTCGCAGCCGCCTTCGACAAAAGAACCCACAGCTTCGGTTTTGGTCAATTCCACGTCACTGTCGCACTCATCAGTTGCGTACGGGGCAAGAGAGAATGCTGGGATGCCATCGCAGGGAGCTTCCGTGTCATCAGGTATGTCCAACAGCTCAGGGGGAACGGTATCGGTAACCTTCACCGTCTGGTCCATAGTGGCCGAGTTACCGCACTCGTCTTCGCCTTCCCAGGTGCGCAAAGTGTACGACGTACAGTCGTCACCCCAGCAAGTGGTAGTGACAGGAATGTATTGGTCCGCAGCACAGTTGTCCTTCAAAAGCTTCGCGGATGACGCAGGAGGAGTGGTAGGACACTCGTATTCAATACAGTCATCTGCTGGGTCAATGGGATCAGCGAAATACGGAGGAGTACTGTCAGTCACGTACAGAGTCTGGGTAGCAGTAGCAGTCTGCCCGCTCTCGTCCGTGGCAGTCCACTTTCTGATGAGCCTGTAACTATCAGGGCAATCATCCTGAAGAACATTGTCGGTGCGGTCAATGGTCACATTGCCGCAGTCATCATCGGCATGCACCGTCGGGGGCTCCAGATCTTCGTCGCACTCGGCATAGATGGTGTCGTTCAACACCGTGGTGAAGTAAGGCGGCAGAGGGTCACTGACGGTGATGGTCTGGGTGTGAGAAATGGAGTGACCACATGCATCTTCAGCCGTCCATTCGTTGTACACGTAGTAGTCGTTGGGTGTAGTCGGATCTGGGTCGTATTTGGTCTGCGTAGGAGTGACAAGGATGGGACCAGTCTGGTTGGCATAAGCACCGCAATTGTCATCAGCCTCCATTGTAACCTGGGCATCATGGGTGCAGTTCGCATTCTCGTTTGCAGGCAGAGGCGACGTCGTCCACTGAGGTTGATGGCGGTCAACAACAGAAACCAACCAAGGAATGTAGTACGGTGCCTGATCGGCGCAATCGATCTTAAACGTGTAAAGGAGCTCGTAAGAGTTGTCACAAGAACCTGGAGTCTTGACCATGTCATCCACAGTGACGGTACAGCTGGGGATTGTGATGTTGTCAGCAATGAACAACCTGATCTGCTCAATGTTGGTTGCATTGGGCACATCGTGGCAATCCGCCGTGGTGTTTTGAGGAGGGGCAGAGCAGCGGACGACCAGAATCATGCTACTGTCAATGTCATTACCGCAGTCATCAACAGCTCTCCACTCCCTGGTGATGTTGTAATCACCGCCAGGATAGTTACCAACAGTGTTTTCAGTGTAGTGAACGGGCAGGTTGCCATCACAGGCATCATCGGCTGCGACAGAAGGTGGTTCAGGAATGTCGTGATTGCAGTCAAAGTACTTAATGACAGGGTCAGCAGTGGGATCCGTTTGAAAGTCAGGATCGGCAACTACCCAAACGGGTGGGGTGGTATCGTCAATCTTGATAGTTTGCTGGTGATCGTCCGAGTTGCCCGCACAATCTTCAGTCTCCCACTTGCGAATCACCCAGTATGGGCAATGCTCCACCACGTTCTCAGTGTATTCCACATCGGGGGTGTCGCAGTTGTCAGTGGCATGCAAGACGTGGCTCGCGAACACGTAATCGGGGCACTCACCGTCATCATCATTAGGCTTGTTCTGAATCACAGGTGGCTGGTCGTCGTACACAGTGACTGTCTGATCATCCGAACCGTCGTTACCACAATTGTCATAGAACGTCCAAGTGCGGACCGAAATATGCTCGGCGCAATTTTCCGTGTAAATCTGGGTTGAGGAGTACTCGTAGGTAGGATTATCATCGCAATTGTCTTCGGCAGTAGCATGCACAAGGGCAGACGGATCATCGCAGCTATCTTCAATGTCACCCGGGGCAGTGACCACGGGGTCCATTGTGTCGTCCACAAAAATGTATTGCGTCACAGTGTCTTCATGGCCACAGTCGTTAACGTACTTCCAAGTGCGGGTAACAGTGTACCTGTCAACGCAACCGCCTTCTGGTGGCCCTACTTGCCACGGAGTAATCAAGGTAGCGATTTCATTGTCAGTGGTATTGACTTGGGGAGGGTTGGCTTCGGTATAAGTGACGAGAGACTCGTTACATTCGATGGTGAGATTCGGAGGAGGCACCAATTCTGGCTCCGTCGAGATATCAACCAAAATGTCACGCTCGATTCTGTCACCGATATTACCGCAAGCATCCTCAGTGACACACTCCCAGGTAACGTTGTAGATCAAGTCACAAACACCAGCGGTCTTGGATTTTGTGCAGGACTCTACAGGGTTAGGGTCACAGTTGTCCTCAGACCAGTCACTAACGTCAATCTCATTCAACAGTCCTGCGTCACCAGTGGTATGGTCCCAGATGTACACATCGTGGTCGAAGTCGCGAGTGAACCATGGTGAAATACTGTCCACAATATCAATAGTCTGTGTGTAATCAACCTCATTTCCGCAATCATCCGAAAACGTCCAAGTTCTCAGGACACGGGAAGACTGCGGGCAACTGCCAGAAACAGGATCTTCATTGTAGCTCATATCCAAATCCGAGTCACAATCGTCACCTGCAGTAGGGTCGTCGCCAGGATATTCAGTGTCATTACACTCAATTGTATCGTGATCGGGATTGGTAGTGATGTAAGGTGGTGTGCTGTCCTCAATTTGAAGGAAATAGGAATCAGTCACTTCGTTGCCACAAGCGTCTTCAGCCCAGAAAGTACGAACAGTTTGAATAACGCAATTGTCGATAGTGTCATCTCTTTGAGAAGATTTCACTTCAATGACACTCTCGTCACAAATGTCGTCGGCGGTGACAGTAGGGCAGTCGGGTAGGACATCGCCACATTCGTACAGATCTTGATCGGCTTGATCAGGAACGCCAATTAACCAAGGTGGTGTACTGTCCACGACGGTCAAAATTTGTTGAGCATTAATGGAGTTACCACTGCAGTCATATGCATACCAATTACGAGTAATGTAGTACACACAATCGTTCACATAAGTTTCAACTGAACTCACTTCGTGTACTGCTTCAACTCCGTAACCAACATCAGAACAGTTATCTGAGTAGCTGGGCGCAGCTGGCATGGTAATATCAGAGTCACCGCACTCAAGATTAGCGGAGGCAGGAATTTCACTAGTCCACTGGGGTGGAGTAGTGTCTACCACCGACACAGTCCAGGAAACATCAGTCTTGAGTCCACAATTGTCCTCGCCTTCAAAAGTGAAGGTGTGGTCAACTGGCGGGCAATCGGTCGCAGTATCAATAGTCTTGGTCACGTAAACATCGTCATCACAATTGTCGGTGAATGTGAAATCGGGGTACGAGTTGGTTGAGTTGAAGTCAATGTCAGGGTCCGTGATGTCCGTGCACTCTACAGTCTGGTTGGATCCGGCATTGTGGTATATAGGAGCTTTATTATCTTCAACCGTAACAGTGGCATAGTGGGTGACGGTGTTGTTCGAACAGTCCTTGGCAACCCAGGTACGCTCGTACTCGTAACAATCGGTAGAACCGTGGTTGTTTGTAATGGTAGTTTCAGAGTAAGTCACAGTCACCGGTGAGCCGTCCTGGTCAGTGGCGGTCAAACTTTCGTTTGTGGGATACGGTTTCTCGTTGCAATTGACAGTCCTGTTAGGAGGAAAAAAGTCAAACTCTGGGTCTTCCCCGTCTATTACGTCAACAATCTGAACAAGGTCGGATGGAGCATTTCCACAGTCATCCTGGACACTCCAAGTACGGGTCAACTTGTACACACAGTCGCAGCTCGTGGCCTCCTTCGTTTCAGTGTAGAGAATTGTCAAGTCCTTGTCACAGTTGTCTGTCGCAGTGACAGTTGGGGGAGCAGGAATATTGCTGCAGTTCACTTGTTCATTACTGACACTCTGATCCCACACTGGATCAGTGGAGTCATCGACTTGCACAGTTTGCTCAGCATCATTACATGAGCCGCAATCGTCACACGCCTCCCAACGTCTGGCTTTCTGGAAGCTGTGTTCACAAGATCCGGGAATGATGCTTTCGGTACCAAAACCGGTTACATCAGCACACGAGTCGGTGGCATTAATCTCATCGTCAAAAGTGTCCTCTTCATCACACTCCAGCGGGCCCGGGTGGGGAGGAGCTGTGATATCAGGCGCAAAGCTGTCAGACACATAAATTGTGATTTGATGATCAGCAAAATTGCCACAGTCGTCTCCGGCAGTCCAGATGCGAATAAGATCGTACTGATCGTCGCACGATCCATCGACTCTTTCTTCTCTGTAAACGACAGATGCGTCAGCACAATTGTCAGTCACATTGGGATGATAAGCGGCGGGGACATTGTTACATTCAGCAGTGTGAGACGATGGTTGACCGGGAGAAGGCCAGGTAAATGTGGGTGCATCGTGATCATAGACATCGATAGTCTGCGTATGCTCAGCGAGGTTCAAAGCACAGTCCGATGCAGCCCAATGACGGACGATCTGGAAGTCATCTTCACAGTCTCCGTCAGTGCGACGCTCAGTGTAATGAACAGGGACGGAATACGTGTCACAGCATGAATCTTCGCCAGTCACAACAGGTGGTCCGCCAAAATTTTCGCAAGAAATGTTCATGTACTGCATGGGACTGCCCTGCAAAATCGGTTCTTGGGTGTCGGTGATGGAAACAATTTGAATAAACTCATTCTCGTTACCACAGTCATCGACGGTGTAGTACGAACGGGTCAGAGTGTACTCAGAACAACATCCTGAATCACTGTCAGTTCTGACTTCAGTGTATTCTACAAGCACTGAATCGTCACACACATCCGTAGCTGTCATCTCACTGTGAACAGGAGGGTTCGAACATTCCGCAGTGATAGTTGCAGGTGGAAGATAATCAAACACAGGAGGCTGTGTGTCAACAACATTGACTTGCTGAGTCACAACGTCGCTGTTGCCGCATTCATCTTCAGCAGTCCAGGTTCTGACTTCAGTATATTCTTGTGGGCAATTGCCAGGGGTCATATCTGTGTCGAGTGTGATAGACGGACTCTCGTCACAATTGTCTGTCGCAGTCACGACACAAGGTTCTGGAACGGAAGCGCATTGAGCATCGATGACAGCTTCGACCTCACTGAGAACAGGAGGCGTCGAATCGTCAACATGGACAGTTTGCGTGCCAGTCTCGGTGTTGCCACACTCATCCTTCGCTGTCCACGTGCGGACGAGATAGTACTCGTGAGGATAGCAGACGAGATCATGCTTCGTCTCATCGAATACAACATCGACTGGGCCTTCGCAGTTGTCAACAGCAGAAACACTCTCACATTGAGGAACGCTGTCGCATTCAACAGTTGCATTGGCTGGCACGCCAGTCAGTGTTGGCTTTCCAACGTCGCGGACAGTGATGACAATAGGTGGCGACACTTCGATGTTGCCGGCATTATCGACAGCTCTCCAGGTGCGGGTCAGAGTGTAAGAGTTGGGACAGCTGGTGTAGCCAGAATCTTTGGTCTCAGTAAAAGTAATGTGTGTGTCGTGCACAAATTCTCCGTAACAGTCATCGTAAGCAGTCACATCGCAAGGTACTGGACCAGCCTCACAGTCAAACACTGTCACGTCTCCAGCAGAAGCTAGGTCAATGGTGGGCGCAACAGTATCGACGACGGTGATAACTTGAGTAAATGAATCGGTGTAGCCGCAATCATCTTCAACAAACCAAGATCTGGTAATCCTCTGAACTTCATTCGAATTACTTGCATGAATGTCTTCCACAGTTTCAGAAAATTCTGGGCATATGGTAGATTCGCAGGCATCATTTGAGGTGATGACGGGTACAGGTGGAATATCGCTGCAGTTCACAGTGATATATTCAGACATATCTTCAATTCCAACAATTGTAGGGCCATTGGAGTCACTCCCAGTCAACAGGGCCGAGTCCCCCTCTCCATAAGAATTAACTCCATAAATTCCAGATGCGTAAACACTGAAGGAAGAATCGCAGAGAACTCCAGTAAAAGTTAAAACAACACTGGATGACTTATTAGTCGGATAACTCCAGGTGAAGTCACCATTGTCCGACTCCGTCATGCTACCGGAATCAATTCTCCAGGTGAAATCAATCTCTTCAATAAGCGATGCTTGCATGTTAGGTACGACGGCATCGAGGTTCCACGAGTAGCGTCTGTTACTACAGCTCGATGTGGTTGATGTCTGGGGCTTCACATCCACATTCGCGGCCTGGACCGTAGCAACAACGGCCAAGAAGGCCAGCAGCAATGATGTGGCTCTCATTTGGCTCTATTTAAATGGACTTTGCCAAACTTTTT
>Ga0115102_10698360_pt1 | contig 10291 bp, 8 predicted proteins | sample MBTome_5_FD_89644 | JGI IMG/M metagenome (GOLD analysis project Ga0115102, IMG submission 89644) | Marine eukaryotic communities from Pacific Ocean to study complex ecological interactions - MBTS_5May14_M2_3um Metatranscriptome... | ecosystem: Environmental > Aquatic > Marine > Oceanic | place... | reverse complement strand
GTAATTAGTTGTGTCGCTAATAACAGTATTAATATATAATAAGTAATATACTTATTGGTGTAATGTAAATTTAACCATAATAAGGTATTAATAGGCTTGTAAATTAAAAAATTTAGTATATTTTTATATATATAAATGGTATATGTAATTAAGAGTGTGGTGAATAAATATAATACTATAGTATAGAAAAGTAGTGGTTGGATAAAATAAGTACTTTTTATACCAAAACTATGAGAAATACTATCGAAATTGATCTGAAGAAGTATATAAACTATAACAAACATGTACAAGTATAAGATAGACGTTGAAAAGTACTTTGATATATTTAACGTTAGTTTAGATTGGTGTGATAAGTACATAAATAATACGAAAAAAAGTAAACCAAATACCTCTGAAGGATCTCAATTTCACCACCCACCCCAAGATCCTTCTTGATAAGCTCATCAGCTTCCAAAAAATAAAGTTGTAGAGAGTAGAATAGTTATAAAAGGTATATAATATACGATTAAATACGTATGTATATTTGGGAAATAACGTAAAACATAAATAAACTTAAAATTTATATTATAGTAAACAAAAGAAAATAAGTACAACACCGATATATAAAGCATTCCTGGATGGTACTTATTTATACTATTAACTAGAAGTATGTTGTAGTTATCGTAGTTATTTAAGTAGGAATAATAATTTATATTTAAGTTTAAATAATCAATTATGTCTAGGAGTAGTATAGTTAATATAATAGTGGTTAGGTTATAATAGTATAGGTTTAGGTAATAGTTGAATTTTTTTGATAATAAAAATAATATTATAGATAGGGTTATAGGTATGTATCAAAAGGTGGTTCAATTATAGTAAAAAAAGTTTCAATAAAACTCATTTAAGATTATACGTGTATAAATATCCATCATATTAGTTAATACGGAATTGGATTTAAATCCGAAGTAAAAGATATTAAAAAAAATTTGTATTTGTATGATTACTAATCCTACACGTGAGTAATTACTTAACATTTATAATGACTTATGTAATTACTCACGTATTATAGAATAATAACGCTGTATAAGGTTGAATCATGGTACGAGTAGAATATAGGAGGTAATAACATAATTCAATTAAATGTAAACCACCCGCCTAAGAAAAATAAAATAAAATGTATTGTTGATATTATTAAATGTAAATACTCCGCTAAAAAAAACATTAATAACATAGGCCCGTTATACTCTGTTGCATACCCAGCAACAACTTCAGACTCAGTCTCTGCATGATCAAAAGGAGCTCTTTTTGATTCTAGAAAGAGTACTACTATGAAACCGGATGCGGCTGGAGCGTAAATTATGATATATCAGTATGAGGATTGTGTTAACACGAAATCATGAAAGTTTGATGATTGTGAAGTTAATACTAACATAGAGTATAAAACGGTTATAAATATATCTAAAGATATCATATGTACTAAACCTCTAACTGTACCTATAATAGCATATCTTGATTGGCTTAATAAACCTACCACGGAAAAGAATATATTAGATAGTAAAATAAGTATTAAATGGTAAAGTATCATAGAATCTATAGCATCTACTAGAAATAAGCTTGGCCCTCAAACAAAATTTAATGCAAATAGTAATTGGGTAGCGAATAAGAGTGATAAAAAAATAGGAGCCATAACCGTAGCAGGTCTAGGAATTAAAAATATTTCTTTTGTTAACATTTTGAATAAGTCGGCTAAAATTTGAAATGCCCCATTACGTCCCATCAAAGTAGGTCCCATACGTCGTTGAGCAAAAGCAAGTAGTTTACGTTCTGTTAAAACAACAAAAAGAGTTAATAGTATAACGAATAAAGATGATATTAAAACGGTCTCATGCATAAATACACTATTTTGTTATAATAGTGTTAGGTATATCAGGCCGACAGGAATTGAACCTATCAGTACTGGGTATGAGCCAGTCTGGTAACCATACGGAAGCCTGTTTACAGTTTAAGGTTTTATAAATAAAATTGAATATACAAACCTGTATAGATAAATAGTACTACTACGAGTAGATATATAATAGTATTTAATACCTCGGCAACATTACCAACCTCGAATATAAAATTATTATGCCCAGGTCAAATAAGGTTATCTAAGTAAAACCTGACTAATATCTCAAATACAAAACGCTCACTTAAAAAAAATCCCGTATAGATTAGAAATTGACGTATTCAGTTATCTAAAGTTTTTTTTTGTAAAAAATCTAATATAAAACCGTCTTGCCATAAATACTCATTTCTTGTATAATAAAGAGGTAGAAATATAGTCCGTAGTGATATATAAAGGTTGGTGTTATATTGAGTTGCTTTTGTATACTGTATGATATTTTCAGAAATAAATAATAATAAAGGTTCAATAGATTTATTTACGCTTATTAAGTTAGATATTATATTTAATAACTTAATTCTATATACATGCCATACCAGATATAGGAACTTAGAATTTTAGATTTACTTAAAACTACTACTTATTTCTATAAGTATTTTCAATAGTATTGCGAACGTCTTTTATTGATTTGATAATAAATGGTTTTAGTACGTTATCTAATAAAATTACTACTTCGTCAGTGAACATTTTAAATCCTCTGGGGAAAGCTTCATAAGCTTGATCTACAGCATCATTAACTTTCTTTTCAAATGAACTTTCAGAATTTGAATTAAAGTTTTGTGAATATAAGCCTTTATAGGTAAGGTAGTAAGGTGATGTTTTAGAACGTAATATAAAATAATGACTAAATTGGTAAATTTTATGATCAATGACATCTAAATGATGTAACAACCATCCTAGATATATATATACGAACTGTAAAGAGAATTTAACAATAGGATTTCCTACGTATCCAGCTTCTGGCTCATAATAATATCGTCCGGCAGGTAACATACTAGCGGTACAATACATTGATAACATGAAAAGAATAAAGAAAATAGATTGAGTAAGGGAATTTTGCATAGGAATTATAGATAAGTGCCCTTTAAAATTATTATAAAAATTATAAATCATAGGTAGGAATGCTAATAATATAAAGTAAAGACCTACTCACATTAAACCCTCGTAATGAGTAGGTGATATAACTAAAATTCCCATGAAAGGTCTAAAGTATCAATGAGGTGCTACACCATAAAACCTAATTTCATCTAATTCAGCAATATTTCAATGTTCAAAAAAGAAATAATTAACAGTATATCCAGCAAAGTGGTGTACGAAAAAATATACGAAAATGTAATTGACTCAGTATCAAGCATCTTGAATTTCTTTTAAGAATGCATCATAAAATCAAGTTACGTACGAACCTGATTTATCTTCATAAGTAGTTTCTCCACTATCAGTATCTCAAGATTCATGACAAAATAAAACATGAGCTTGTATAAGATATAAATAATAGAAGGGGGTAAAGTAATGAAGGACCATTAATCTCGTTAACTGATCAACATTTAAATGCATATTGGTGAATATTATATAGTATGTTTTATAAATATTATTCATTAGTGATCAAGCTACATTAGCGATAATAGTTAGGGTTAGGTCACTGAGGTGAGAAGCGCTTAAGGAAATACCTAAAGCTATTATATAATGAAATCAAAAAAATGCATAACCTCCTAATAGTCAACCGTTTGATTCTGAAGTTACATAATTTTTAAGGTAAATTTTTTTCATTATATGCATATAAGAAAAAACCATTAAAGTGTCAACACCTCTAACATGCATAAAGAAGACTTCAGCACCGAATCTAGTATCATTAAACATCTCTTCTCTTAACTCGACAACTAGTCCAGGTTCAGGGTTAAAATATCAAGCTAAGAAGAAGCCTGATAAAATCTGCATTACTATACATATTAATAGCATAAATCCTATAATAGATGTAACACTTGAGAAAGGTAAAATTAATCTATTTACAAAAAAATTTAAGTAGGAAAATATTGTAGATGACAACGAAATTAAATTTCAGCTTCAATTTGTCACCGCATCAATATTTTGAAAACTGGGATGATATCCTCATATAATTCGTCTAAATGTACGACCTTCTAACATAATTTAACTTAGAAACGTTAACTACTCTTGTCAATATAAAGCATGCCTCTCATAATCAACTTGTAAACTTAGATATAATATTGAGAAGAAAAATATTATTAGTCATAAGTCATATAATCCTAGGAATGTTAATCCAGACACAAAAGGAAATAAAAACACAAGCTCAATATCATATAATAAAAAGAATACACATATTAACAAGAATTGAATTGAAACTTTAATAGGTTTTTGTGTTTGAGGTTTAAAACCACATTCATAAAAATCACGTCTATTAACTTTTACGAAACCAAAACGTTTTAATAAGTCTTTAAATGATAGAATGGTAATAACATTATACACAATAACAGCTAATATGATTATAGAAATTGTTGAGGATAGTACTTCATAGTCACCAATAATATACTACACTAAGTAGATACTTAATAAAATCTATAAACTCCAAAAATAAAAATAGGTATACATAATAAAATAAAGTTTATTAAATTAAAACGTTTCATTACTATGAATAAAATTGATTCAGGTAAAGAATAATAGTTAAGATTTCTGAATTGGAATTTAAAGTTGATCCGACTTTTAACACTATCTTTATTACCTACCGACTCATATTTTCTATATAAAAATACTAAAGATAGTAGCAACCCTCTGAACCACGAAGACATATTCAATAAATCGTCTCTAATCGTAACTAAACGTATTATTAAGATTCTAACGAAATTGACAACTGGAGTATTTATTGGATTGTTAGTAATAATTAGGTTTAGGTTTAATAATATTTTTATAAAATATTTATTTTGAAAAGTTTTGTTATAAAAATTAGTAAATAATCATAACTTTAATTCGTATAAAGGATATTTTAGTATAAAAAAGTTCAAACAAAGTAGTAAACTATAAGTAGTATTACTAGAAAAGTCTAAGTTAATTGTCTCTATAAATTCTCAAAATTTAGTTAAAAAATCGTGAGATAGTTCAAATCACCCAGTTCCTTCTCAACCAGACCTTAATTCAGTAGAATACAGAGTGGATGATTTTTTATACTCAAAAAAGTTAATACTTTGTATAAAGTTGTTATATCAAGCTTCGGTAGACTGTGCTGTTGTCCTAAATCAAAAACGTAATATTACACGTCATATTGTATAAACTCATAATCTAAAAATGACTAAAATAACTTCGAATTGTGAACAAAAATAATGTCACGTATGTGACGTAACCATAATAGAATAGATAATGGTTATTAGAGTAAGATTGGGAAGTTTTTTATAGAGTTTGGTTAGTAAAGTTATAGGTAAAGTAAATATTATTTTAGACATAATATTAAGTATCATATATATATTTAACGGTAAGAGCTTACTTTACCGACTTTTTTATAAATAACTTGCCTATTAAATCTTACACCACGTCCAGTAAAGATGTTGATGGGTCTCATAGATTTTATACTATGACGGGCTATATGTAAATCATGTAGCAATAAACCAAATATTAAAATACTTGTCTTTGTTCTAAACCTCACTGATACAAAAAACGTGTATTTATATATACGGTGGGCAAAACCGAATTGGGGCGTAATCGTATTTCGTTTATTTTTATATATATAATAACCCTTACCTTTAAATTTTAATTTATAGAAGTAAGGGTTATGTAGTATGTTAAAAATCTGAGTTAAATAGTTTCAATAAGGTACGTTAAAAGTATTTACGTATATAGTGTTTAAGTTAAATGTTGATGAATTTTTATCGTACACTATATTTAATATATGTTTGGGGATCGGGAAGGTAAAATAATATACAGTACCGTAGCCGTATAATAATCGATAGTTATTTTTTAATAAAATTAGGAAAGATCACGTTTTCGGAAAAGTAATTAAATAATTATGATAATGTAACTGCGCATAATGTTTTATTGTCCACTTATAACGTCTGTTTTTCTTATTAATATAATTTTTACGATTTAAAATCATATTATTATGTAGTTTATAGTTAGATTTTAATCCATACCACAAGATAAAAATTATAACAGATGTTAAATTTTACCTCATTACGGTTCTATAATTAGACCCTAATGTCTTCTTACAATTCCTATATACGTATATAAGTGAGAATCGTCTAATTTTAGACATTCAAGTTTTTTCAGGTTCTGTGACTAAGCATTCTACTAGATCACGTAATCTTCCCTCTAACGTTTTATGCTTTTTTAACCTTAATTCCTTAAATAATCAATAATAAATTAACGGTTTACGTTTGTGGGGTGAAACGTATTTTCATAAAAAAGTATACTTACCTGATTTACCTCTAGTACTTTTATATATACTTTTATCAACTTTATATATATAGAAACTAAAAATAGGTTCTAGTTTAGATATGGAGTTGTATATTAGGTTTATAATATCGTGTTTATATGTCCAATATTTAGACGAATCAGTTAATCAACTACTGTAACTTGTTTTAGTATTCAGGTTTAAATACCCAGGTTTATACTCTTCAGTGAACATAATATTATTTAATAATAAGTATACTTGTTTTCAATGAATTACGTCATTAGTAACCCTGTTTATTAAATTTAGATGTTGAAATTGTAGGTCATCTAAAACCTTACTTAACGTAATAATTGTTTTTAATTTTAGTCCGTGCCTCATAAATACGTTAATTAGTTTTAAAAAGGGTATGTCGTTTTTAACATTTATGACGGATTTTGATTTACGAAATATAGAGGGTATATCTATACCGTTATGCTTAAAATACTCTTTAAATTCGTTATAGTTAAGATAATCATAACTTTCGTACCTATCTTCATAATAAATATGATTTAGTAGCTCATCCTGAAGTATATCAAAGTTGTTTATAGATAAACACGAACTTAGCCTCTGTTTTAAATAAGTATCGTCTTCCTCCTCATCCTCATTTATATATGGCGTATATTGCGGGAGTATTAAAGGGTTATCATTGTATTGAATTTTGTGCATTAATTGATATTCTACATGTTTTTGGGTCGTTAAAGGTTTATATAATAAATAATTCATAATTTATATAGTATTTTTTCATTTTTTTATCATACAGATTATAGATACAAACACTTATACATCTTATCGAGATTATTAAAATTGATAATCTTTAATCGAGTGTGAATATTTAACCAGTAAAGATAGTATCAGTTTAATACGTTTTAAATTACCTGATATATGTGATTGTTTATTAACCCCTTGTATAACTCGTGCTGAATTTAAATTTTTATCTTTGACCACTTTTTTATATTTTCAAGGCTTGTATCAATGTACTGATATTATTAATCAGTTTAGGTATTTAAAAAGTCAGGTTCGTAACGGGAAGTATTCCGGTGTTTGTCACCGTTGCCATACTGAGTGCTCATAAGTACCCCCTTTTCGCTTTACTTTAACTTTAAGTTTTCTAAAATATCTATTAGGTGAAGCTGTTAAACCAGGCTGTAACCTTAGTACTTTAGATGTTTTTAGTCTATATCAATACTCATGCATAAAAATAGATGATTTAAAATTTAATCCATAATCTAAATAGGACTGTACTAAACACACTATAATTTTATCGTATTGTAAATTAGTAGCGTATAGATTATCTGAGTACCAATGTTTATACCAAAATTGATAAATACCGAGTCGTGATATCGTGGGGTTAGCCATGTTTCCTATAAGTAGTAAATAAACCTAAAAGATTTTACTATAGAATATAAATAAAACCTGCTACGAAAAACAGTAAGAAGGAGAAACTTTCAACAAAAGCAAATCCTAAAGCGGCATAATTGAATAAAATTTCTTCATAGTCGGGTGTATATGAAATACTTCTTATTAAAGAAGCAAAAATAAAACCAGTTGCAATTGCACATCCTGTTAAAGGTAAAAATACTAATGATAATGCGATAATTTTAGCAGCTTTTATAAATAACATTTATATTACAGTTTTTAGACACACTTTAATAAAAGATTCAAACTTGAAAACCTTGTACTCCTGTAAAAGTGTTAACGGTTTGTTTGTGATGGGACACTCTTAAGTTGGTTTGTGAATAAGAAGTTTTACCTGAACGGAATAAAATTGTTCTTTTACGACTGTTTCCGGCTACACTAATCTTACCTTTTAGTTTTATTTTTAAACCTTTAGCACCTAGTTCATTAAAAATGGGGCCGAAGTAAAATAGAAATAGATATCTTAAAAATCGGAATATTGATCTGGTTTTATAAAAGTTTATCCTCAACATTAGCATTTTTAACCAACTAGAGAATATAACCGAATCTTTAAGAGTTAGAGCTAGATGCATTATATGGAGAGCTTCTTCGAAGAAAAATTTATGACCTAACCTACGCTCAAAAGATCTCATTCTAGGCATCCACTGCTTGTATCTAACTACATCATCTATTGGAATATTCTGATTTAAGAAAGGATAGAATTGTAAAATAGCTTTTTTACCAGTTACATTCTCTATAAACCTTATTAATGTGTGGTAGTAATGAGGTATGAAATCCTCTCTCATCTTACTAGCTAGTTTAATAGCAGCGAAATGGGAGTAAAAATTTTTAAATAAAACCGAGTTGGGTAAAATATTTGAATTCCAATTTATATGTAATTTTGAGGTTGAAAAAATTTTTACTAGAAATAATATTTTATTACTTCAAGTAGTAAAACTGTTTAATTTGTTTGCTTGCGTGGTCATATAATGCAGTTTTAGTAAAAAAGGATTAAAAAACATGAGTATCAAAACGTTAAAATTAGTTAAGTTAGGATTTATAAACAGGTTATTATACTGTAAATTATTAGTTAATTTAGTATTACCTATGTTATATGTTGAGGGTAGGGAGTTTAATGATTGCGTTTTATTTTTAAAATTACTTCTACTCAAGTTTATACCCCTAACTTTGTAGGGCATGTATTTGTTAAATAGGATAATTTTTTTTTTTCTCCTACGTATTTTAAAGTATTTACTTTTTAATTTTCAAAATCTATTACTATTATATCGTTTTTTTTTAATCCTATGCCTAGCTTTTAATTTTTTTAATTTTGAAATTTTTTTTAATCAAGTAAGTTTACCTTTATATAAATAAGGATTCTTGACAAACAGTCTTTTAAACTTATTAACTTTAAATCGATACTTATTTCTAAGTTTGATATAAATGTATTTAGCTTTGTTTAATTTATGTAGTTTATAATTTTTATAAAGTGAAACGTGTTGTAGGAATTTCGTCAAGAAATATTTATTCTTAGGTGCTAATTTAGTAAAAAACTTTTTATTAGTGTAGTTACGTAGTTTTAATAAGGTTGTATAATTTTTAACGAAACTGTTTATATTTATCTTTGTACTTTTATAAGTTATTGTTTTAATTCCGGTCGGTGTTTTAACTCTTAGATATTCAATAGAGGTAGACTTTTTCCTTAAACTTAAGGAGTCGTTGTATTGATTTAAAATAGAGTAGATATAATCAGTGGTACCGTATAACGTTTTAGAATTTGTTCGCAGATAATAATTATTTATATCTAGTATGTCTACTACCCTAACAATTACTGCTTTTTGAGAGACAATATTTTTTTTATTAGTTTGTGAGGTATAAATCATGTAATTCCTTAATACATTCGAAATAACGTTAACAGTGTTATTAGTGATTGATGGGTTAAGTTCTGTATTAGGTAGATACTTTATATGATTTTCAAAATTTGTTGATACTGAATTAGATTTTAGATGTTGCGAGTGTATAAACGGTTTACGTACTAAGTAATACTTTAAATTTTTATTTAATACTTTATTAGTATTTATATCAAACTTTTTAAAAGTACAAAGTAGACCAGTCTTAAAGTATAAAAAATTAACGTAGTTATTAGTTTCGGACCTATACAACATATTAAACATTAGTAAAAAGGTTAAATATGTTACAAATAATGTATTTATAGTATGTAGTTTAGTAAAGTATAATGTACTTGATGTGGATGTATTAACTGACTTGTTAAATACTCGAGAGTACTTAAAGGTGTGATTATAGAAATTTTTACGTATACGTTTAATATGGTAAGTGTACTTTCTACGTTTTAATTTCAGTGTGTAATGTCGACCTAAACGCTTATTTGATAAAGCGTGGCGGTTAAAAGTATTGGGGTTTATTTTTAAATTTAATAATTTATTATTATAAATTTTATAATAAATTTTAGATTTTTTACGGAATTTAGAGAATTGTAGTATACAAGGGTAGCAGGAATCGAACCCACGCATATGGTTTTGAAG
>Ga0115102_10067010_pt1 | contig 10556 bp, 9 predicted proteins | sample MBTome_5_FD_89644 | JGI IMG/M metagenome (GOLD analysis project Ga0115102, IMG submission 89644) | Marine eukaryotic communities from Pacific Ocean to study complex ecological interactions - MBTS_5May14_M2_3um Metatranscriptome... | ecosystem: Environmental > Aquatic > Marine > Oceanic | place... | reverse complement strand
AGCAAATCCTACGCCCTCGAATTATTAGAGCGGTACATACGTTCGTATGGATCAAGATTCGGCTCACAATCGCCGATTAGGGCGCTTAAAATCGGTATTGAGGCGGGGGATCGTCAGATCGTCAAAACAAATCTGCCCATCATTGCCAAGATCTGCGAGCACATGAGAAACGCAGAGCTACACGAGCGGGAACAATTGCTCAACAGAATTTATTTGCAATGTGAGCAGATGTAACCTAACGTTAAATTGAGGCAGCGCAGCAGAGCAATGCCCACCAACTAAGAGGTGTAAAGATGCTAAAAAGAACAATTAGGATCGGTGAGTCAGTAACGATCACCGACACGAAAACAGGCGAAACCGAGGATCTTGTACTCAACGATGTGACACCCAGTTATATTGTGATCAACAACAAGCGCAGACTACCGCGACACGGATACCCGATACTAGGTGATGGGTGTTATGTGCCGCTTGAGTTAAATTTTAAATCAGTATCGCTTGCATTTGACGCGCTAGCGCATATACTAATAAAACATAACCAGTAGAGGCAAGACGCCACATTACCGAGAGGTCAAAATGGCGTCTAATCTAGCGTATTATGAAGAACTGATCACCCTGATCAAAATCATCGATCCCGCCGCAACATTTGAAAACGACGATCATGAAGAAATTCTCCAGGCTATCCAAACAAATTACCCCGATCTCTACGCGGTCGCAGTAGCAAAATCAAGTCGCGATTTTAGCGAAGGCTTGCTTCATGGATTAGCGGAGAATCACGCATGAGACTTGAGCTAACAGACGAATGGACGCAGCTCTACACGCTAGTTGACGGTGCGAGCGCTAGCACTCAATTTAAAATCCAGGTGACCAGCGGACGCGTTCAGGCGGCGACAGGTGACGAACCAGAAACCAACGACGGTTATCAGTTTAGCCGCTCCGAGTCGTTCACTTTTACACCTGAATTTGGTGATCTTTGGGTCAAGTCAACAGGCGGTACAAGCGCGATTGAAGTCGATATAGCGGATACCGGTTTTTCCGGTGGCGTAACACCGTTCAATGGAGCAACTGGCTCATCAACAGGCGGCGGTGGCTCGAGCGAAACACCTGCATCTATAACGCAAAAATACGAAAGCAACAGTGTCGCGAAGATCCAAAAAGCAATTGAAAGCGCAAGCCATCAGATCATTGGCAGCGTGCTCACCACGACTTACACAACATTCGACGGAACCGAGCTACAAACATCTGTCAACATCCCAAGCACTGGTGGCGGCGGCGAGGATCACGACGCTGTTGTGACCGTAGATAACATCTATGCAAGCGATCAGCTAATCACTCGTGTGACGCTCCAAAGTGGCGCAGTTGTCGAGTCCGAGCCTGTCACCATTCAGACCACAGCACCCGTCGGAACCGATGGATCGTTAGTTAAAATAGTCAATGGCGAGCTTGTGGCATCTGAGGTGGCTGAAGAAAATGGATCGATTGCAGTAGCTCCGCAAAGTATCAAAATTGGGGCACATAAATTATCGAGCGTTGGTGATGCTTTGGGTTCAATGAACCTTGCTACTGATCAGCAACGCGTCTTAGTGTATCAAGATCTGACAGGTGGTGTTGTTCAGCGGCCATATGCTTATACGATGTCTAGTGATGAATGGCGACATGTGGAGACGATCCCCGATGAGTCTAGCGCGGTAACAAAATCATCGGAACAGATCGCGGGAATGGTGGACGGTGGTTATTATATCATCAAACCAAACACGATCGGATTCACACTAGACGACCCAATCGATGATTTTTTGTTCACGATTTTTGATGCAAACGAGCAGATTTTTAAAGGCAAGTATTCGGGCGCCACAGTCAATCAATTATTGGATCATGAGGCCATCATCATCGATGGGGCAGCCGACATTAGTTTTTCGGTCACTGACACTAAAGGCGCGCCAATTGCAGTGATGGGCAATGGGATTGCCAGCGTACAAAAATTCATGTTCACACTCAGGCAATCCGAGAGATCCTATATAGCATACGAAGGTGAGGGCAACGGCGACGGCGGAGAATACCCCAAAAACCCAGTTTTTGAAACCGTGGTCACTGAATCATTTGCGGGCATCGATGCTAACCGCTTTGTATCATTTTTGAACGAAAAAGTAGCGATTGAATCCGACACCTCCATTGATATCAAAATTGAAGGCAGCGACGCGGTCACGATTGATACCGACGAGATAAACGCAGGATTTAAAGAAGTTGTTGACATTCAGTCAGGTAGCAAACCAGCGTCGGCTGTCAATCTTGCTCAAGTGCAAAGCATGCTGAAAAACTTATTTCTTCAGCGTGTGGACGTCACTTTGGCTAACAATGTTCTGGATCTGGGATCTGATTTCGCTGGCAAAAACGTGTTTGTATCGGGCGCAGGGCTTGAGTCTAGCGTGATACTAAATGCTTCTAATTTTAGTGATTATCAGGTTGTGCAAATCACAAGATCGAGCGAATACGAGAACGCTGCGCTACCGCTTCAGCTTGTTGAAGAGGATCGGGAAGTGCGCTATCTAGTGCAAGGCACAACCAGTTTCGGCGTTTTCGATGGCCGCTGGCTTGTGCTATCAGATGCTACGGTGACGCTCGCAGAGGTCACCCAAAGAGCGGCGTTTCAGCAGTATGTTTCGATCAGAGCTGGCCAAGGAATGGTCTCAGCTATCGATCAATTTGGTGTCATGACATTAAACGTTGTGCCGAGTGGCGGCGACACCCCATCGTTTGAAATAGACGATAACACTGTACCCATTATTATTGACAAACTACCCGCGCCAAGTGCTATATCTGTCGAGTTTGACCAGCTTGTGTCGCCTTATGGGCAGATTGTCGCAGGTCACATTATGGATTCGCGTGGCGAAGTTTTAGCTGTTAATAGTCATAGTGCAGTAACGCAGCCCATCGACACGATAGGCAGATACTCTAATCCTAAAATTTTTAAAGAAGTCGACCTTGAGCAGCCCTCAACTTTTATTAATACGAATTTTCACAACGAAGGGATCGTACACCCATCTGGACAAGAGATTGTGGTCCATAGTGAAGACTATATTTGGGTTAGGACGGAGCCTGATTCTATTCATTTTAGGACCGGTAAAATTATACATGGTTATTTATTTTCTATAGTAGATCAGCTTGGAAGTCCAATATATAAACATAAATCGTCAGATAGTCACAATTCAAGCGCAGTGGTGCATATTAAATGCTCAAGCTTAACTTTAAGAGCAAACAAGTCTTACCGCTTCATTGTTACTGATTTAGACGGTAATCTTTTTCCTTTGCTCGGCTCTGATGACGTACAAGCTTGGGTTTTTAATTACTGCAATCTAACACAGCATGGGCTGCTAACAGATCAGGATTCGGTGTTGCCAGATATTGCAAGCTTTATGCACGTCAAGACACTGCAAATCACAGACCACACCCAAGCGTCTGGTTTAACTTTTAATAGCAATGGTACAATCGAAGTCGATGGCCAACTCAACCTTCAAAACAATCATATTATCGAGCTATCAGCAGCCGAGCATGACCATGAAGCCACGAATCTAGGGCAGGTTAAAAATTTAATAGCCAACGCAGATTTCACCGGCACGATCAGTATCGATGGTCAAGAAGTCGAAGATATTCAACTCAACGAAGATGATTTTATTTACAGCTACAACGAATTTACAAAAGTTCTACACCTCAATACCAAGCAAAGCAACGGTGGCGGCTCGGCAGATGGCACTGTAAATCCGATTGTTTCTGATAATCTAATGACTGGCTACTTGACCGAATTTGCTTCAGAAGACGGCAAATTTATTCGTTCGTCAAATGTCAAATGGTCAGACATCCAGAGCGAGCACGAACGCATCTGGGACAAGCTTGATCCAGCCTACAAAACGAGCATCACGGCGCAGACTGAAGCAGCGGCTAATACTTTAACAATTGCGCATTTGAAGCACGAGATTTCACAAATGCACCGCGACATCACTCACAATAATGTTGTTAATGACGATCAGTATGGGAGCCTTTCTAGACTAAGGGTTGAAGATTCTCGTCAAGACAAGCATTTAAACACACTTGATATTGACCATCAAGCAACGCGCACTACAGTTAGTAACCATCAAGTATCAATCGAGACTTTGACTAGTGATTATGTAACACTTCAAGGGCAAACGGAGGCGATTACCGAGGATCTAACAGCACTAGACACACAAGTGACGACTATTGCCTCATTCCCGCTCGAGCGACTTGCCGCGGGTGAGTTCGAAGAAACCCTATCTGTCGCTGATTCTTTCGATACACTCAGTTCAACCAGTTCACATTACATGACGCCGCGCGGATCTGAGGTAGAGTATCACCTACCTCCCGACGCTCGCACAGTTGAGCCATCATATACAATCGGTATTAAAGTCGATGGCGTGCGGACTGAAGTCCTAAAGGCTCAAGTCGGCACCATCAGCGCAGTCAACAATCGCATGATCGATTTAGCCGATGGCATCGACGACAACGACGCCGTGACGGTCGGGCAAATCAAGGAGTATTTGCAGCAAATTGGTGATCGACTTGACTTAATCGAGGCGGAAATAGGCATTTCAATTCCTCCCACTGTTTTTAACGTCTATAGTGGACGCATTGAAACCAACGCAACCAGTGACCCTGATGTTATCAAAAATTGCGGATTCGTTGAGGAAAACGTTACCGAGCAGACGCTGTTAGCAGCACCTGGCAACCATTTATACAGGGTTCAAGCACATGACCCAGAGGCTGAAAACCCCACATTTAGCATGATTGCATACCCCAAAAGCGTCCTAACACCAAACCCAATGCGTGTTAGGTATTCGAATTTTGTAGCAGACTGGAATCATTTTGAGATCATCATCGATGGCGTGCGTTATATCGTGCTGATAGCTCAAATGCCTGATACTAACCCCAGCATCAACGCACTGGAGCTTGTACAATGAGTATACCGTTAATTGATTCAATAAAGTTTCATTTTTACAGCCACGGCATTGAGGGTAGTCACGTATCTGGCGTTATGCTCGTTGATGAGCTGCACCACCCCGATCTGATGAAAGGTCGGGCAGTTTTGCATACCACAGAAAAGCGTATTGATTTTCACAGCCCTGAAACTGGCATGGTCGCTGGAAGCATTGATCTTACTGCATATGACGACAGCGAGATACAAGCGGCACTGACAGCAGTCACTGCAACAGCAAACGCTGCCGACGCCCTGAGCAAAGAAGCGGATGCGCTAAGCAAAGCCAACCAGAGTGAGCTAGCAACAGTCAAAACCACGGCAAATGCTGCGCACGATTTAGCTAAGTCCAACCAAAGTAATTTCAGCAGCTTGAGCCAAACAACTGGCGAACACTCCACAGCTATCGCAAACAATGCTAAAAGCATCGGTGATAATGCTACAGCTATCACCACCAAGGCAAGTCAAAGTGAAGTTGACGCACTGACCACCACCGTGAGCACCAAAGCCCCACAAAGCGAGGTCGATGCGCTCAATCAAGAAATCGGCGGTATTGCGATCAATGCTGGCAAAATCACAGATATTGAAGGGCAGATATCTGGTATAGAAACCGAGGTCACAACGGCAAAACAAATCGCTGAAAAAGCGTCGACCGATGTTGCAGATCTTAAGCCCAAGGTAGATCAGAATGCCGCGGCAATCAGTACCAAAGCAGAACAAAGCAGCCTTGATGCACTGTCTGGCACGGTTGGTCAAAACACAACTCAAATCACGGCCAATACAAAATCAACTAGTGACAATGCGACGGCTATTGCCACCAAGGCGAGTCAGGCCGATCTAGATGCTGTAGCCACAACAGCTAATGCAGCGGATACGTTAAGTAAAGCCAACGCTGTCGAGGCGGCAAAAAAGGTTGAGACCGACAGTAATGCCAGCGTAAACAGCCTAACGAACAAAACGGGTAACTATGACAGTCAAGAAGATTTCGATCTAAAGGTCAGCGGAACAAATGTTCTATCAGCAACCCAATCGGCTATACACCCTAAGAAAAATATTGTATTTCAAAGTGAGTCATTGATCAAGGGCTTAGGTAATGCAGTAGACAGCAAGGACGCTATGAACAAGCAAAGCGTCGAAAGCATCACCAACGCTTTAAGCACTCGACTTGACGGTATCGCAGAAGGCGCTGGAGACGAAAGTGATTATATAAGCGTTCATGGGTTTGATGGCTTGATGTTTGAAGGCCAAAACCTGCTTGATTTTATGATCGAAAAAGATGGTGATACCCAATGTCACATTGTTTTTAATGCAATCAGGCACTCCTACCCAGCTTCAAACATTGAGGCAGGGCAATGGGTAATGAGGCAGTATGTGCACTCAGATCACCCTATTTGGAAATTCTGCCCCGCCAATATCAGTTTAAAAGATGGGATCGTAAATATCCAGCATACTGGCGCGCTAGGTGTTACCGTCACGATCACCACTGAGAGTGAAATACTCGCAAAACAAATGCACTATAATTTCGGGAATGGCAGCAACGGCAGGCGCAACGATTGGCAGATTTGGCATCCTAGAGTGAAAGGTTATGAGGGGTTTGCTAAAGGGCAAGTCCTAACCGATTCGGACATAACTTGGTCGGTCTCATCTAACATCCGAACAAACATGCAGAGGCTGAGGGACGCGATTCCTGTCGGATGCACTTTCATCGGATGGCACAATCACAACGCAAGCGATAATAAATATAAAATTATTGCCAAAGGCACAGGTTCGAGCATCGAGGGCACGAGTGGGTCTTTCATAATCTGGAAACACGGCGGCACCTCAAGCACTGGCGGCCTTTATGTAAACTCTGCTAGCAGTTCGGCAGAAGGTTGGTCGCGCTCGTATATAGGGCAGGCAAACGCGTGGGTTAGCTTTGGAAAGCAAGAGAACAGAAGTTCCGCTACTCGCTTTGAAGGCGTCAATGAGCTTGTGGTGCCATATTACGAAGATCCACCTGCTCTTACCCTATTTTTTATCGCGTGCGCATCTGACGATCTTTTGCAAACCAAAGTGAACCACAACGGCGCAGAGTATCAAAGCGTCGGCAGGTATGAAATCAAATGGGATGGCACTTGGACACGGTCGGAAGCCATGCACACGGCGTATTATAACGGCAGCGAATACATTGCATATGACCAACTAACCTATACGTGGATCAAATTCACGGCAGCTAAAAACCACGAGGCTGAAGGTTTGCAAGCGGTCAATCAGAGATTGGCAGCCTTTAATAAAAACTCAGATTTCCCCGCAAGTGATGACCTGTACGTTGACTTTGGTGACCTTGACACGCTCGCATATCAGCAGATAGCGCAGCCGCAATTTATTCATAATACGACAGACAAGACCAGTACTTTGCCTTTCAATATTGTGAGGTGGGGTTATGTTGAGGGTGGCGGTTTGCCATCCGATGATGGCGAGTATCCTGATAATGGGGTGGATCCAGTTGATGAAGACTAAATTAATACAGGGCGATTGCCTAGAAAAAATGAAAGATATTGAAAGCGGAAGCATTGATCTTGTGTTGGCCGATCCGCCTTATGGGATAGCCGAAACTCTTGGCAAAGGCACTAAAAAATATAAAGATGGGCAGCCCTGCAAATGGGACTCAAGAATAAACACCGCCGACCTATTCGCAGATGCTCAACGAGTGCTTAGACAAGGTGGAGCCATGATTCTGTTTGCTCAAAACGGATACGCTAACGAGCTACAGAATCACAAGAGTTCAATCCTTGATTTTGCTTATAGGGCTGCATGGGTCAAGGATCATTTTGGCAACTGCTTGTCAGCGAAAAAAGCGATGGTATCCTATTTTGAGGATGTGCTTATTTTTCGCAAGAAGTACGACACTTATGACAATGATCACAAAAATCCATTGCGTGCGTATGCAAGGCAAGTCCGTGAATATATCGGTGAAGACGTAAAGCTTAAAGACGTCATAAGAAAGATAAACAACACGACTATCGGTCATTTCTTTGGGTGGGATACTATCCAGTTTAGCATTCCAGCCAAAAAACATTATGAAAACCTAACAAATGCCTATAACTTAAGAGACATGATTGGGTATATGGAACACGATGAACTCAGAAGCTCAAACGCACCATACCAGTCTGGGCTAACAAAAACAGCTAGACATAAATACCCACCAACCTTTAACCTACCCGAAAACAAAAAACATAAATCCAACGTACTAACCTACGCAAAGGATCGACCATCGATGCACCCGACACAAAAGCCGGTGGCACTGCTTGAGGACTTGATATACACCTTTAGCAACGAGGGCGACACGGTACTGGATTTCACAATGGGTTCAGGCTCCACAGGCGTGGCAGCTAAAAACTTAAACCGTGACTTCGTCGGGATCGAGTTAGGCGAGGCTTACTTTAAAATTGCTCAGGAGCGTATATTGTGATCATAGACAACGGCAACAACACCTTACGCAACGTGCGGGGAATCGAAATAACAGGTGAATCGACCAATCCAAGATTCGCGGTAAACCAAAGAAAAACGCATCAAATTAACGACAACTCAGTACTAATTGAGATGCTTTTACAACAAACGCTTGGCGCATCCGTGCGCTACATACACACACTAACTTTGGAGGCGTCATGACTCAGCTAGCTATACAAGACCTACATATCGTTGATGCGAGCGGCAATATTTTGCTACAAAACGCTCAACGTGCAATTGTCGATAATCGTCACAACTTAGGTGTATATGCTGATCTAGCAGCATTGCAAGCAGCGTATCCTGCACCCGCTCAACAAAGCTTTGCCTATCTATATGAAACTGGCGCAACGGTTCGGTGGGTCGGCTCTCGATGGGTGCCAAGCTTGAGTCGTGGCGAGATCAGTATGCTCGACAATGCAACGGTGCAAGTGCAATCAGAATTCGACCTTACTGACATCGCATTTGAAATCGTCATGTACGTCGAGATTGCTGGGCGGCGCATGATCAAAGCGTTTCATGTTTTCGATGGCAACGTCGAGCAAGGGGCAGAACGGGGAGCTGAGTTAACACAAATCAGCATGTCATACAACCAAGCAGCGTCTCAAGCTGCACAAACCACGGTGATCGATCTGATTGGCTCTGGCTCTGGTCAGCAAGCAACAATCAAATGGATTGCTAAACGTATTTTTTAAAACGAGGGTATACCTATGAAAAACAGAAGTCTTAACGGTTTAGCGGAAAACGTACAGTTAGGCGCAGATGGCTCGCGATTAGTCAGCACAAGCCATGAAGAAATGAAAGTTGAAAATTCGGCATGCGACGCGCTTGCAAGTCTAAAAGTCAAAGCGGGCACACACGCAGATCACGCAATCAACAAAGGGCAGTTGGATGCCTTGGTTGGTGGTGCAAGTGGTGCATTCGATACGCTTGCAGAGATTCAGGCGGCTTTAGGTGATGATGCGAATCTTGCGGCTACGTTGACTAATTCGATCGCTGCTTTGCAAGCTGATGTCGATCAAAATGAAGTTGACTCGGATGCTGCGGAATTAGCATTGCAAAACCGTGCAACTGATCTTGAAACTCATCAGGCGTTGGTTGAATCTGGGCTGTCGTTTGTTGATGACAACGGTAATACAGACGTTGTAGTTGATCACGACTTGAACGTCAACAAAAACATCATGTCAAACGGCACACAAATATTCAATCAAGCGACCATGATGTTGAAAAACATTCAAGCAATCGATGCGACCACCAAGGCGACTTTCGGTGTTGACGCAGCAGAGCGTTATAAGATCCGTCATGTTGTTGCCTCTGGTGCGGCTGGCAGCGCTGAAACTTCTTTCGGTACTGCGTTACCTGCTGGCACTCAAGTGGTGCGGATTGCTGTTAAAGTGACAGCGGCTTTTGATGCTGGCTCGACGTTGACTATTGGTCATACAGGCTCACCTGCGGCACTGTTTACACTGGCGACTGCTGATATGCAAAATGCAGATTTATATATCGGTCATCTTGCAAGCTTGTATGCAAGCGGCGGACAGTTGGTGTATCAGATTAATAGTGCTACTACAGGTTCTGCGGAAGTTTCGGTATCTGTTGCGGCTTATTAAATGAGAAGGGGAGCGTGTTGCTCCCCTTTTTTTAACTTTCGTTTGCTAATTTTCTAGCGTGCTCAATAAGGCGCTTGCCTGTTACCCTATAGTTTTTTGGATGGTTTGGGTAACCTGCATTCCCATGCCCTTGTGGGTGCTCGGGAAACGACCAGAAATACAACTCACTGATCACCGAGCATACGCTTTGAGAGTCTACAGTATCATATCCGTCATACCACCCTCCGACCGCAGGCGTGCCTCTAGCGCACCCCTTTTTTGACAAATGGCGATCAACGCCACCATTACGCTCCGTATACCAAACTCCACCAAACATCTTTTTAGCTTTAGCACCCAAAATTTTTACAATTCTTTTGCCCACTTTTTTCTCAATTCTTGAGTTCATAATCAATCCTCATAACCAAGCAAAATAAAATTATTATCAATCCCCAAAATATCATCCAGCTCATCATACAGATGACTAATAACATCCTCGTTCTCGT
>Ga0115102_10123946_pt1 | contig 10572 bp, 1 predicted proteins | sample MBTome_5_FD_89644 | JGI IMG/M metagenome (GOLD analysis project Ga0115102, IMG submission 89644) | Marine eukaryotic communities from Pacific Ocean to study complex ecological interactions - MBTS_5May14_M2_3um Metatranscriptome... | ecosystem: Environmental > Aquatic > Marine > Oceanic | place... | reverse complement strand
GCACGCTGTAATGAGATAAAAAAAAGGAAAGAAGTGATAGGGTTACCCTCCCGGTAACCAATTCTTTATTTATGCTACCACCCACCCTATTGAAGAATGAAAAGTGTTATTATATACAAAATGGAGAGTACTAACTGCTCTATCTACGAATGGAAAAATGGTTTCCCTCGTCACCAAGAATGTAGTCTCTATCGCAAAAGCGATTGAGACACTCATTAAAGGTAACGAGAGGGGCGTCTATCTCTAAAGACGCCAGCATGGTTGACAAGGTTGACCTACGAAGTTCGAAAGCCTCAAAGCCCCTTGTAAAAGTCAACTCCAAAACGGTGTTCATGTTGACCACTAAAGCTGCATCAGGGCAGCCAGAAGGCGGGACGCGAATCCAGTTCAAGCATTTTTCAGTGCTTGACTCTTGCAGAACGGCAAATTTGCGTACCAGTAGATTTTTCTCCTTTACAAGAGAAGTCAAGGCTGGATTAACTTTCGTAATGTTTCCAAGAAAAGAAACCTTGTCCTCATACACAAACTCGGGAGTTTTGCTCGTAATTGGGTCTATCATGGCTACACCGCAATAAAATTTTGTGACGGCGGCAACAAAAGAACCTGCAGCTAAAGAAGGGTGAGCATTGATGTCTGTCTCAAGAGGAGATGGAAAATTACACCTTTCTTCAGCAGGAATGTGAATGAGAGAAACGTTTGCATGAGCAAAAAGCTCAATAAGACGCTGTGTGAAACAAATAACCTGGTCATCACCACTCATAAGCGCACGCCTGTCTGACCCATCGCAATCACTTAAATACGAGGGAATAGGACGAGACAAATAACCAGGCAAAATTTCTTTTGCCAGCCATAAAGCCTTGTCAAGCGCGTAGCACTCGGTAGAAGCTCCGAAGTACCATGAAACAAATGAGGTGATAATAATACCAGCTTGGTTTCTAATTGATGTGACATAAGCCTTCTCTGCAACTCCATTAATGGAGGGGCATGAGCTGGCAATAGCGCCTACTCTAGCTTGAGAGGCTGTCTTAAAAACTGACTTGTCACGAATCAGCTGAGACCTATAGGCGGCCCAAGAAGGGCCGGATTGAGTGTGGACCCAAACGGACTCTTGAACCTCGTAGACCGACTCAACAAAGTCTACCAATCCACTTGCCGTTTGCGAGTCAAGATGAGACTCTTGGTCACTGACGTCAGCACCCAAGAAACATGGGTAGTCCGAGCTGACTGGGTCAAAAACAGACCATTGGCTCTCATGTTCTGGAGAATACGGATTGTACGAGGCCGCCATTCTCAATTTAGGTCCAAGCTTCTTAATGTAAGCCATGGCAACGCCTAAAGTCATCTTAAGGCAACAATTGATGACCCAATTAACAATGGTGATGATTCTAGTTTTACCTCCCTTGGGCATAACGTCAAAATTCGGAAAGACGCCTCTCAACCACTCCTTGACCTGAGTTAGAGACAGAGCCTCATCCTTAAGGCAAGTGCGGAAAAACATCCAAATGGAGCCCCCAGAGTGAAACTCTGAAAGAACTGCCTCCTTTATGGCAAGAGCTTGGCGACCTAAATCGGTTGATGAATCAACTACATTAAGAGTAACTACAGACCCGTCCAATCTAAGAAAGTCTCGTTGACAAAGAAAATCTCTTTGTTTCAAGCCTTTCGGGTGAAGCCAGCCCGCAGAGGAGGACGTGTCAATGCCTTTAACAAAAATTGAGCCTGAAGCATAAGATGGAGACATGCAGTCAGATTCGGGGTTTGAAACAAACGAGACTGACATGCAATCAGCGGCTGTAGTGACATCACTATCCGCCCAACCTCCATTTATACACTCAGTGAATGAAAGGAAACTTTTAAGCGGAAAAGGAGGAGGATTCTCGACGATAACCGAACGGGCAAACGAATTAAAAGTCTTATAAGCTGTATGGCCCATTCTCCCGGTTTTGCGAGTGGTACGGGCAAGACCAAGAAGGGCCATCTGCTCCGAGGATGCTTCAAGGCCTCCTTGGTAAGCAGGAGCATGAAGAGAAGATGTATGAGTATTTATGTCAAATATAGGGCTTTTCTGAAGAGAAGTTTTGTGGGTGACCATGTGACTTCCAGGCATAAGACCTATAAACTGATGAGCAGGCTCCTTGCCCTCATGATAACGAGCAAAGAAAGGATCGTCAGCGAACGAGGTAAGGTCTGAAAATGAAGGGTCGGAGGCAAAAGGCTCTTTCTGAGGAATTAAAACCCCTGCACTCTCATCTAGATCACACAAAACAGGAAGAGGTCTTTTCTTCACAGTCTTTGTAGGACTTGCAGCGAACATAAGGGAAAAAGACTCTTTTGAAACCAAAATACCTGCTGTGTAACACTTGTCCCCAAGTCCCATTGTATCAGGGAAAACTGTGCGGCCTATGTGAACGGCAACTACAAAGAAGTTTCCTTTTGAATAAGCAACATAAACGCCACCACAACACCCTTCAAACTCCTGGCCTTGGTCATCCATGAGTAGAACGCCGTCATGAATGAAGCGAGCATCACCCTTTAAAGCAACAGTGGCAACATCAGGTCGGACGACGGCTCTCGGAATAACAACGGGGTCTCGCCCGGGTGCCAGGAACAAAACGTCTGTAAAAGACAAACGCTCTTCTAGAGCTAATCTTGGAAGAAAATAATTTGACATCTTCTTTGAAGCTTGTCCGTTACCGAGATCTACAACTACCAAGTCAACATGATGCTGAGAACGCACGGCTGATACGGGGTGGATTTGATTATTGTCAACACCAATACTCAAATCCAGATTTTGACTATCAGTAATAGTAACATCGCATTTGTCCGCTATAGGATTGAAAACATCTTCACTCTTCCTGTGAGCGGGCAAGCCATTGGAAGGATAAAAGATGTGTGCTACTGTAAGCAACTTATTCATCCCTATATCAAGTGCAAATGCGCTCTCCTTTTTCCCACTCCCTACCACACTCACGTTTATATTTACGAGGCGAGAAACGATATTGTCATAACGATCACGAATATGAGAATTTTGGCCGTAAGAGTAGAAATCTAGAGGATGAACGGAAGACTGGAGGTGAGTATCAGCTTGAGGAATTCTCTTGGGCTGAGGATTCCTCTTGTCTCTACGTATACGGCGAGGCCGGTTGCGTCCTGAGCGAGACTGCAGCTCAAATTCTTCAACAAGCTCCAGATGAGTTTCAATTTCTGCGCTACCGGCGGCAATCATTCTTACAAGACCTGCAGTGTAAGCTCTGAGATAGTTACCATTCGTGGGAACTCCAAAAATGACTTGGGGCATCATGGTAAGACATGACGCAAAAGTAGGGGTATGATCATCATACCAAGCCCCTCTGTCGACTTTATATATACTGAAGTCACTAACTAAATCCTCAACCGAAACTCTGTTAAGCTCCGCCCAATTAATTAAGAAAGTGTCCGCAACGGACGCATAAGTGCCTTTAATAGGTACAGAACGAAGATAACCCTCAAGAGCTTCAACAAACGCAATAGTGTCGTGAGTCTTGAATATAAAAACATGTTCAACTACAATACCATCATGAAGGGGAGTTTGACCAAATGTCTGATACGTAAGGCGAGCCGCTTGCTTCTTATAAATAAATGAAGCTGGGGGCACTTCCTCTTGATTAGTTCCTAACTTGTAAATGGTTCGCACACCCTCTACAATGGAGGTCATGTTCGAAAATAGTCTGTAAGCCAAAAGACCAATGCAGAAACAAGCTACAGGATTGTTTGACGCCCGCTCCATAAGAGACGAAAATGTGGGTACCACACTCTGCTGTACCTGAGAGCACGAACACCCAATGCCTGCAGAACACCAAAAGGCGTGACTAAACGGATTACACCCAATTGAGGTCATGGGCGTCCATATCTCAGCACGTTTTGGTATTGGGCCTTTGCCAAGACTCATATTAGGGCTAGCTGCTGCTATTGCTGCAAATGAATGAACCCTTCTCTTGATAGTGCTCCACATCTTACATGATGCCTTTGCGGTCTTCCAATTACCATCTACATTCTTCTGTAAAACAAAATAGTCATCAGAATTTTCACGCAAAATCAAGCGATAATGTGTGGGTTTGTCAAATAATATATACTTCGTCGTGAACGCGTGACTACCAATCACACATCTGATTACTTCTTCATGACTAAGAGCTCCGTTGTCACCGAAAGTTTTAAGCTCTTCTTCAAATCGTGTCGCACATGTAGGTGACACGCCATGATCTCTAGTGCGCGTCACAACGTAGGCAAACTGGGATGTGGATAATGAAGAAATAAACTCCGTGAGACCTCCACGGTTGCGGTTCCAGGCTCTGGCCGCAAGGGTGATCTCTGAATGACACTTCTTATAAACAAAAATAGAAACGTCATCCGACGCGAGATAATTAATTTGATGGTCCTGATCAAAGAACTCAAACACATCTTTTGCACGCTCTGGGAAATGTGACAACCAAGTAACAAATATGTTTTTAGCCATCGCCGCTGCCAACGACGATCGTCCCAAAGCGTTCGCGCCTTCAAACAGTGAAGCCAAGTCCTTTTCAAAAATAGAAGTACACTCTATACCAGAATCTGTCATCATGTCAACGAGTCTGTTGTACTCCGACACAATGGAAGTTCGACACCTCATAATAAGGTCGACGACCTCGCTACTACCCATAACTGGTGCGCAAGACACTGAACCGTAAGCCCTAACTGATATACTACCCACTTCACGCCCGATTAAAACATGGGGATTCGTAACGTTTGAAGTTTCGCTTTCGTCAAAGCTGCCACGAGGTTTAGCGCCCCTTGAAGGTACAATAGGCGCAAAACTAAGTTGATGGCCCACTGTTTTGCTTTCGCTATTGACCTTTTCCCAATTAACCGACCCATTCGAGTTATATTCTTTCTTAAGAAATGCCTTGAGAATGAGCATGCGCTCAAGGGTGGAGGTGTAGCTAACTACACCTGAGAGAGGTTTCCGGAAATCCCAGTTGGTGGTGGTCAAGAAAATGCGAGGGTGAAAATTGACCTCGCCCTTGCTATGCATGCCTGCAGACTCCGGCACAAATGGAGAATTATCCACCATGCCATTGAGAAAATTGACGAACTCAGTATGGGCTGTTTCATCTGTTGTCGTAATAACCTCAGAACAAAAGACAAGAGCTTGACCGTTGTACATATTCTTCTCAATTCTGTAATCCGCATTCAAACGGATATTGGCAACATCAAAATCAGAAGAGAGCATATTCTTGAGAGCTTGAATGAAAATAGTTTTGCCTATGCGAGGCTCTCCTACAACCATTACAAAAAGAGTCTTCTCTCTCAAAGCAGAACAGTTGACAGGGTTAGGAATGGCCGCCTCAAGCACTCGTGCGGAATTGAGAATCTCTTTCAACATATCGTGAGTGGTGTTAGGCATTATATGTCCCTTAGAATTATAAAATCTTTTCACCTTGACAAGATTTTGAGAAAAATAATCCTTTCTAGTTGAAAAGAACCTATGATCAGGCCCAAATAAAAGACATTCTTTGACTACTTCAAGGCTCTCACTTATCTCAGCAACCTCTATAGGATGGTTACGGCAAAAAATGGACATTACATATGTATAATATGTAGGTGCAATCTTGCCAAATAAAGCAAAAAGTCTTGAAGCACAAGACGCGTGCTTCTCTATCCACGTTATAATAGCCAAAGCTGCCAAACCTTGTTTGTAAGAACAGCCTATACGCTGAACTATAACGTTCGTTGAAAAGAAGTTTATAAGCACTCCAGCCCAATGTGAAAGCTTGGAGCCAAACGAAGCTTTGTGAGACTCGTCAAGAACCGCATAGTTCGACGTTTCCACCTTCTCCAAGAACTCAGGCAACTCCGCGTCTGCCACTGCCTCAATAGAGTTAAATTTTGAATTGTAAGCGGAACGCACTGACTCAAAACCGTCCCAAAACCAACTATTCAACCCTGTGGAAAAAGTCGAAGTTGCAACACACGCAGCCTTGCTAATGGAAATAATAGGGTTTAGCACAAAAGGAAGAATCTTCGTCAGAAAAGTGCTGGTTGCTGCAATTTCAGTGATAAGTAAAACGGCAGCGCCAACCAAAAGGAAAATCGGAACAGACTGAACAGTCTGTTTTATAAACGTCTTGTAACTGTCAAACCAGTCAGTAACCTCAAGAGATATTGAGTCTGAAACTGATTTCAAAGCGTCTCTAACATAACCCACCAACTTGAAAACCAAGTTAGAAATAAACTCTTTAGGAGAATCCCAGAGAGCGGTGAAAGATGCTCTTAGACTCTCAGGAATCTTGCGCAGCTTTGTGACCTGTTCATAGAGATACTCGACAGTTTTCTTCATAAAACTAGGTTCCCTTCGCTTCCCCTCTTCTTCTTCCATGTTCAACCTCGGTGGTCGACTGGGAAGTGACGGTTGTTCTTCTTCTTCGTCGGAGACAAATTCGCCATCATCTTCGCTACCCGGGGGGTCGTCATCTTCCTCCTCGTCTCCTTCTGCTTCTCCTGCAATAACTGCAGCAGCGCGAACGTGAGCGGGGGTGATCACAGGAGAGGCAGAAGACTTATTATTCCCGCCACCGCCATCATACTTGCTCTCTTTCGATTGAAGCTCTGTTGTGGCCACTGGAAGGCTCAAGAGTCGTGAAGATTTCATCTCTCCGGCGGGAAGATCTGTCAAAACATTAAGACCTTGAAGAATTCCCGTTGAAACTCCACTCGTTAAAAAGACAGTGGCTATCTCAATATCACTATCGGCAACAGGCGTCCATGAAGACGCTTCAAGGGCAAGAGTATGGGTGGTAAGCCCTATATTTCCAGATGGTATCATCTGGTAAGTGTTGTATGGAGCCGGAAGCGTAGCAACAAAGGCAGGGTACTTATACGCTTCTCCATTTAAGGACAAAACAGAATAAAAAGTATTGTTTGTACCAGGTTCTTGAAACATGGTGCCTGAAGGGTTGTAAACGTTCCTATCGAACCCTAAATCAGTTGTTCCAGAGCCCGCCTTGTGCTCCGTAACGGTAAGAGGGACAAATTCTGGCACCCCGAGGATTGACTCTTTGGTTTCAACAGTTAAAACTGTCCCGTCACCAACTATGACGCTAGTAGGTGCAATTGTCTTTCCCGTAAGGGTGGCAATAATGCTCCTAGGAAGGCCTTGAAATTGCACATCAAATGAGGGAATTTTAAGACTATCCCAATAAGCGTTGGGATCAGACGAATCGTAAGCAATGGCAGCAGAAGGGAAAGAATAATACTGCCTATTATCAACAATTTGTTGCTGAGTCGCCGTGAAATTTGAAACCGTCCCAGTCGCTGTAACAAATCTGAAAACTGTGGGTACAGAAACAATCTTCTCATCAGCGGAGTACTTGCCTTGTTGTTGAACAGCTGCTTGCATAATTGAAGGCAAACTGAGAGGCAAGCCCAAAGTGTAGTTTTCACCGACTCTAGCATAAATTTCAATCCGAGTGAGGTCTTGATCCAGCAAAGTCTTAATATTAAAAGATCCAAACTCGTAAGCAGGCTGTGGGGCCGGAAGCACAGTGCCAGTATATTTCCCAGATCTAACGTCAGTTGTAATCCTAATAACCCAAGGATTATGAACTATATCTTTAAAATCTCCTGTGGAATTTGAAGTTTTGATGGTGCCCATCATGGAGGTCCAGGGAATTGTGATAGTAGTCCATTTGCCCGGTTTGATAATGGCAATAGCTGACGTGGCTATGCCCGGAGTAAAATGACTGACATTCTCAGGGGATTGAAAATTGTAACCTTCATACAATGCATCGGGATTGAAAAACACTTGGGCATAATACGTGCCTTTGTTGCTACGTGTATTAAGGAAAAAGGCCAACGAAATGTCACAGTTGGCGACACCATAAAATCCTGAAATAACAGAAATAGGATGCGGCCGAGCAAAAACACACTGATCTTCAGAAAAACCTGAAGGAGCAGGAGTTTGGCTATGACAACCAGGGCTGATCGACATGTTTGTGCTACGAGGAAAATAATTTGCCGAATCTATAGGTAAAGGATTAATGATTTGGGCATAACTATTGTAAAGAGGCATTATTATGCCCTTCAAATCGCCGCCTGTGGTGCTCTCAGGACATGCCTTTGTAACAATAGGAACCCAAGAATTCATTAAAGACACCTCAATATCCTCGGAAGAAATGGCAGAAGACTGCGAAACACCTGTTGATAAAGAAGGAGTTTGCTCTGAAATAATAATAGATTGAGGTTCTTTGATTTCCATAGATTGAAGACGAGTAAAAGCAACGGGCATCGTAGGGGCCGTACCGTTGATCTGGGCTGAATCCGCGGCTAAAGAAGGAGTTGTAAAGGTTACGTCATGCAAAGATGTACGAATGGCAATAGAAACTGGATGAGGTGTGAGGTCTGCTGACCCTGTGGCATATGGCACTAGAAGCCAAAAACTCAAACAAAACGGAGCAAAAGCCTCTTCGACCAATTGGTTAGTGAAAACGTTGCCTCCTACGACGTTAGACAAAGGAACCGTAAACTCAAATGAATCGGCACGATCAAGACTGGCGACAACGGTATTGTCAAGCATGCACATAGACATGGCATCAGGCTGCTTGTAAGGAAGCTCTGCGGCAGTGGTCAAAGGTACCGTATTGACCGCAACAGCACCTCTAATGGTGGGCCCACCCTGAACAATGCAATTGATCTTCATTGTCGCATTGGTTATATTGGCAAACGTAAAATGGGCTAATGCCGCTCTAGCCTGATTGGACAACAAATCCACAAAATTAAAAGCTGCTAGACGGCCGACAGGTGTTTGTTTGTCTATTTGAAGATGAGCGACAACATTTTGGCGAGCTGCGTAATCAGCGAAGGTGGGCACCGGAATGCCTCCGATAGAAGTGTGCGTACCTATTCTGATTGCCGTTGAAGTGGCAACCAGCGTATTCGAATCAGCAATGCCTTCTCCGGATTGAAGCTGAGTTCGCGAAACAAGCAAATAGCGAGGATCTGTGACTGCCAGAGGGGCTTCATCAAAAGTAGGGTTACGGAGAAGAGGAGTGTTTGAAAATGTGTTAGGCAAGCGATATTCCACACCGTTGTATTTATAATAAATCAGATATTGAACTGAATCAGATACAACGTCAGAATTCGCAGTGAGCTTTGTCAACACCTTGACAGAAAGTCTCCCCAAAACATATCTATAGTAATCTGAAGAGGCGTCCGAAAGGCCCCCTCTAATATGGCTGTTGCGCTCGCCATTTTGAACTTTCAACCACGGATAGGGAGTCGAAAATGGAATATTCATTGTAGCGGGAGCACCAGAGCCATCAAGCTCAAGGGTAGTAGAAAGTTGGTTAGAGGCTTGCTCCAAAGAAGGTGATCGCGTAGAACCAAAAACCATAGAAATTATGAGGGTTGTTTTGTGAAAAATTGTGCCATACGGCACAATCGTGATATCAATAGATTTCCATCTGCAAAGCTCAAAGAAATGGCCTATAGTAACCCAAGGAGGAAATCTAGTATAAGCGCCAGCAACAAGCTGGCTGGTCATTGGATTAAGACCAATTTCTTGACCATAAAGTTCTTCGCCGACTTCAGACGAAGAGGATTGCTCAAACTTAGATATAAGAAACTTCTTATCATTAAGGGAAAGCAAAGGAACATGTGTCTCCGTTGAAGAATCGGACTTATTATAAGTTATATACTGAGTTGTATCAATTGTAGAATTGGAAGTGCCAGTTTTGAGCTGAAAGGCACCTCGCGCAAGAATAGACTCAACCATGGAGACCTGAGGTCTATCATTAGCTTTGCCTTCTCCTGACCCACCTGTTACACTGGAAATCAGGGTCTTCCCGAGATTCCCTATGGCGTCAGACGCCACGCTTTCAACTGCGCCAGCAAGAATCGAAGCTTGCAATTGAGTAAAAGCTACAGGCAAGGTTTGAGCGCTTTTCAAAGAAGAAACATAAAATTGAGAACTGACGAGCTGGCTAGACTCTAAAATTTCAAAAGAGGTAATCGAAGTCAAAGTAAAAGTCATGATATTCTTAATTAGCTTACACGGATTACCGCATCAACCGGGCCTTCTCCCGATAGTAGGGGAGTGACGCAAGCACTTACGCGTCTCCCCACTGGAAAGATTACCAAGTAAATCATCTACGCTTCCACACGCCAGATGACCAGAGCGGCTTTACCTTTTCAACAGGTTAGCAGGAAGGCACGAATGCCGTATCCCAATGTAGCATGACGTTGCTACCCAGATCTCCAAAGAGGTGAAATGACTTACAAATGCACAACACAATAGGTATCTAGCGACAATAACATCTAGAGCGAATCTTTAAGATGCTTAAAAATTGTCTCCCTAAAAATCTGGTCCTGAAGATCCAATAAACGCTTTTGATCAGCTGTTTTCTGACCGCACCTTGGAAAACCGGCTGTATTACGCAGCCATGCTAGAAAAAAGGGAAAGAAATGAAGTTGTGTGAATACCAAACTAATTAAAATAAAATTTTGCTAATTAAAGCTGGGGTAGTGGGGCGCCTATTAACGCGGCCAAGCGGGTTAAGCCCT
>Ga0115102_10033649_pt1 | contig 10589 bp, 10 predicted proteins | sample MBTome_5_FD_89644 | JGI IMG/M metagenome (GOLD analysis project Ga0115102, IMG submission 89644) | Marine eukaryotic communities from Pacific Ocean to study complex ecological interactions - MBTS_5May14_M2_3um Metatranscriptome... | ecosystem: Environmental > Aquatic > Marine > Oceanic | place... | reverse complement strand
CCCCTCTTTGTCATCTTTAGGTAATACAATTGCATATTGGTATCTTGCGCCTACAGCCACAGATAAGACACTAACAACAGCCATAAAAGAGGTATACATAGCAAAGTCTTGCTCTGCGTAAACTCTTGATAAAAATGGCATTATTAATAAAGGAATAAGCTGGGCAAGCCCTGTACCAAATACCTGAATAGATATGTTAGATAAATATTCAGACTTTAAAAGTTTATTTACATAATTTTTAACCGCCACTTATACTATAAAAAGAAAAATGCAGGTTAAATAGTATTTAACCAGCATTAAATTGTATTTTAATAAAGAATACTACTCTGTTTCTAGGTCGTTTATTACTATTTGTTTTTTAAACACTTCGCCTGTTTCCAGATTAATAATTCTTAACATTACTTTTTTAAACTCATCTATATCGTTTGCCACTTGGCCCCATAAATATGTATTACCATCCTCGTCCAAATGTGTTTTTAAATCATAATACCATATTTCATGATCTAAACTATTATCTATACTATATTTTGCTTTTATATCATCAATATTATATGGAAACATAATTGCCATTATTCTATATCTGCCATAGACTCCTTCTTGCAAATCTTCACTTAATTTCATTGCCATAAAGACCTTCTTTGATTCTTCCTCTTTAAAAAGGGAAACGTCATCAATTGCAATTATTCCTTCTATGTTATCATCCACTGATATCGCATTAGTTTTATTTCCAAGACTAATATAATCTAGTAAAGTTTTAATTGGTTTAGTTTTAGGCTTTATTTTGGTGTCATTATCAGAAGGTATTTCAACCATAATTGGTTTGTTGTCCAATTTTTTTTTATCAGACTTACAAGATAATAAGCTTAAAAAAAAACTAATAATCAAAAAACATTTTTTCATTACACTAAATTTTAATTGTTTCTTTGAAATGGGTGCTGACTCAATTCTTTCTTAGCAAATGGATGGTAGTCACCAACTAAGCCCAGAGGCTCAGAATGTCTTATTTGATGAACTATTTCAATAGATTGTCTAGCGTCTTCTAAGCCGTAACCATTTCCATCTAGAATGCTTTCATATACTCGATTATGTAAATCCGTAAATCCACCACTAAATTCTAGTTCTTCCCCTTCAATATTAATCGATCTATAGGTGCGTTGACCCTTAGCTTTAACCTCATCTGGTAATACATCCTCATTTATTGAGAGAAACCATCTAACTCTAGCTCTTTCTAACTCTAAATATCCTGCTGCTCTGTCATGTTCGTGAACATGAACAATATTTTCTTTAACATCCCCAAAAATCCATGATAACATATCATAGAAGTGTACACCTATATTAGTCGCTATTCCTCCAGACTTTTCCGTATCGCCTTTCCAGGATGTGAAGTACCAATTGCCCCGAGAGGTTAAGTACGTTAAATCAATATCAAAAACTTTATCCTTTGGTGCAGCATCAATCTTTTTCTTTAAATCAATGATGCTTTGATGTACCCTAAGTTGAAGAATATTATAAACTTTTTGACCAGTCTCCTTCTCTATGCTTGCCAAAGAGTCTATATTCCATGGATTTAGAACCAATGGTTTTTCACAAATTGCATCTGCGCCTCTTCTTAGAGCCATTCTTATATGAGAGTCATGAAGATAATTTGGGGTACAAATACTCACATAATCTAAATCTATACTTTTCTCATATTTCAACTTCTCAAGGTGTCGATCAAATCTCTCGAATTCCACAAAAAAATCTGCTTGAGGAAAGTAACTATCCATAATGCCAACACTATCAAACCTATCGTATGCAGCGATTAAATTATTATTAGTTTCTTTTATGGCCTTAAGGTGTCTTGGAGCTATATAACCAGATGCACCAATTAATGCAAAATTCTTCATTAATCTTCCTAGATTTTAATTACTTTATTATTTTCTAATTTATATTTTTCTTGACTTTCTTTACATATTGCTATGTTAGAGTTATTAAACTCTAATCTATGACCATACTTACTCATCCAACCGATTTGCTTAGATGGGTTTCCAACAACTAAAGCATAATCAGGAACTTCTTTAGTCACTACAGCTCCTGCGCCAATAAAAGCAAAATTACCAATATCATTTCCACAAACAATTGTAGCATTGGCACCAATTGAAGCTCCTTTTTTAACAACTGTTTTTAAATACTGATTTTTTCTATTTACAGCACTCCTAGGGTTGATAACATTAGTAAAAACCATTGAAGGTCCTAAAAAAACGTCATCTTCACATATTACACCAGTGTAGATAGAAACATTGTTTTGAACCTTAACATTATTTCCTAATACGACACCTGGAGAAACAACAACATTTTGTCCAATATTACAATTCTCACCAATTACTGAGTCTGGCATTATATGAGAAAAATGCCAGATTTTGGTTCCTTTTTTGATTGTAACATTATCGTCGATTACAGCTGTTTCGTGAGCGAAATATTCCATTTTTCTTTTACTTTTATAATCTCTTATCAGCTATTTCTTTAGACAAACTGCCTTTAACGTCATATACCACAGTATTTTTGCCTTTTATCTTATTAAAATCAAGCTCTTGATATTTCTTATGCGCAACCACATGTATAATTACATCATATTCGGATGCGATACCAGATATCAATTCAATCCCATATTCATTCTTTACTTCATCGTTATCAGCCCATGGGTCATAAACGTCTACATCCATACCATATTGCCCGAGTGAGTTGTATACGTCTATCGCTTTAGTGTTTCTTATGTCTGGACAGTTCTCCTTAAAGGTTATTCCTAACATTAAAACTTTAGCCTTTTTAACTGGTATATCACTCATAACCATTAGTTTAAGTGTTTCTGTAGCAACATACTCACCCATACTATCGTTTAAACGACGTCCTGCTAGGATAATTTCGGAATGATAACCAACTTCTTGTGCTTTTTGGGCTAAATAAAAGGGATCTACACCAATACAGTGCCCACCTACTAAACCTGGTTTGAAATAAAGGAAGTTCCATTTTGTTGCAGCTGCCTCTAAAACATCATGAGTATCTATTCCTAGCTTATTAAAAATTATGGCTAACTCATTAACAAAAGCAATATTTACATCTCTTTGGGCATTCTCTATGACTTTAGATGCTTCGGCCACTTTTAATGTTGGTGCTAAATGTGTTCCTGCTGTAATTATAGATTTATATAAATGATCAACTACCTCTCCTATTTCTGGAGTAGAGCCTGAAGTCACTTTTTTGATATTAGCAACTGTATGGGTTTTATCTCCTGGATTAATTCTTTCTGGAGAATATCCGCAATAAAAGTCCTTATTAAATTTTAAACCACTATGCTTTTCCAGTACTGGTACGCATTCGTCTTCCGTAACTCCAGGATATACTGTTGATTCGTAAATAACAATGTCATTTGGTTTTAAAATCTTTCCTACTGTCTCTGATGCTTTTATTAAAGGTGTCAGTATTGGCCTATTATTTCTGTCTACAGGTGTAGGCACAGTTACTATATATATATTAGCTTCTACAATGTCATCACTGTTGTCAGTTAAGGTTAATCCTTCTTGATTTCCAGTATTTAATACCTGAGCCAAGTTCTCGTCAGACACTTCTAAAGTATGGTCGTGACCAGTATTGAGCTCTTCAACTCTGCTCTTATTAATATCAAAGCCTACAACTTTATATTTTTTAGAAAATTCAACTGCCAAAGGTAATCCAACGTATCCTAAACCAATTATGGCTATTTTATGACTCATGTTTTTATAAAAATTTACTAGAGTAAAATTTCTCTTAGAATAAGTTTTAAAACAAGCCCTAAAGAAATATAAACTCTTAATATCTTAATTTTGCAAATATCGTCTATTTTTCAAAATATTCTAAAAGAGTTATTCTTTATTCTGAATTAGTCTAAAATTGTCAAGTGCGTCCTCCCGATTGTAAATTTTAAAATTAAATACTCTCTCTGTTTTAGAAGTGTCAAGTGCGCTATACTTTGGGCGCGTGGCAGCTGTGGGATATTCATGAGTTTTAATGGGTATTAGATTTACACTTATATCCCATTCTTTGAATATCTCTTCTGCAAAGTCAAACCAACTAGTTTCGCCTTTATTACAGAAGTGATATGTTCCAAAAGATTTGCTATTTGAATTAATTATCTTACAAATTAAGTCTGCTAGGTCATTTGCATTTGTTGGGCAACCAATTTGGTCATTAACCACACTAATCTCTTTCTGGGTTTCAGAAAGGTTAAGCATTGTTTTTAGAAAATTTGATTTGTATTTAGAATATAGCCATGACGTTCTAATTATAAAGTAAGATTCTAAAAGATCAATTATCTTGTTTTCAGCTTCGCTTTTTGTTTTTCCGTAAACTCCTAACGGATTTTTAGTGTCTGTTTCTAAATAAGGTCTTTTTGATTCGCCATCAAAAACAAAATCTGTCGAAATATGAATTAACTTTACCTCATATTTTTTACAAGCTCCAGCTATATTTAATACGCCAATTGTATTAACGTTTCCTGCCTTTTCTGGTTCAACTTCTGCTCTATCTACATTTGTATAAGCCGCACAATTAATACAATAATCATAGTTCTCATCTTCAAAACTATTTTTTACTGAAGTTGTATCTGTGATGTCTAACTCTTTGGAGTTTTTGTAAGTGAAAGAAATGCTAGAGTCCTCTTTTTCAATATCTCTGATACATTTCGCCAACTGGCTATCTTTCCCTGTGACTAATACTTTAATCATAAATCAATCGTTCTAAACTTGGGTAGTTTTAGGTCTTTTTCTGATACGATAAAATCATTATCTAAAGAATTCCAGGTAATCTTTAAATCTTTATCGTTAAATATAATTCCTAATTCTGCTTCTTTGTTGTAAAAATTATCGCACTTATAGCTAAAAACAGTGGTGTCTTCTAAAGCCAAAAAGCCATGAGCCAAACCTCTAGGAATAAACAATTGCGTTTTATTTTCTTCCGATAATTCAATTGAAAAAAACTGACCATACGTTTTTGAGCCAGGTCTAACATCTACTACAACGTCTTGAACAGCTCCTTTTACAACTCTTACTAATTTTGCCTGAGCAAATTCTCCTTTCTGAAAATGTAACCCTCGAAGAACTCCTTTTGAAGATAAAGACTCATTGTCTTGAACAAAATTAATACGCTGACCTGTTAGATTTTCGAATTGTTGTTTGTTGAAGCTTTCATAAAAACAACCTCTTTCATCTTCGAATATTTTAGGCTGAATAATAAAACAACCTTCTAACGGTGTGGGTCTTATCTGCATCTATTTATTTATTGATAAGGCTAAGTAAGTGTTTACCATAACCGCTTTTTATAAGTGGTTCTGCAAGTTTTTTTAATTGGTTTGAATCTATGTATCCCATGGAAAAGGCAGCCTCTTCAATGGCTCCAATTTTTAAACCTTGTCGCTCCTCAATAACTTCTACAAATTGAGAGGCCTGCAACAACGACTGAAAAGTACCGGTGTCTAACCAAGCCGTTCCCTTATCCAAGATGCTCACTTTTAGTTTTCCTTGATTTAAATACACTTTATTGATGTCTGTTATTTCAAGTTCTCCTCTATGGCTCGGCTTTATTTTTTTTGCTATGTCTACAATAGTATTATCATAAAAATATATACCTGGGATAGCAAAATTAGACTTAGAGTGTTTTGGTTTTTCTTCTATTGAAAGCACATTTAAATCATCATCAAACTCTACAACACCGTAACGTTCTGGGTCATGAACATGGTAGGCATACACTATTCCTCCATCTGGATTATTATTCTCTTTTAATAAATCTGAAAGTCCTGTTCCGTAAAATATATTGTCTCCTAAAATGAGTGCTACTTTGTCCTCTCCAATAAAATCTTCGCCTATAATAAAAGCTTCTGCTAATCCATTAGGGTTAGCTTGTTCTGCATATTGAAAACTACAACCCAATTGACTTCCATCTCCCAAAAGTTTTTTGAATACTGGTAAATCTTGAGGTGTAGAAATTATTAGTATTTCTCTAATTCCTGACCACATTAGTGTGGATAAAGGGTAGTAAATCAATGGCTTGTCGTAAATAGGCATCAGTTGTTTACTGACCGCTAATGTGAGCGGATGTAAACGTGTCCCAGAGCCTCCTGCAAGTATTATACCTTTCATTTAAGAGTTATATTTTTTCAAATACCAATGTATTGTCTTTATAATACCAGATTCGAAATTTTCCTCTGCATTCCACCCCAATTCTTGTTCAATTTTAGAGGCATCTATTGCATATCTAAAATCGTGTCCAGGTCTGTCTTTTACAAAGGTAATTAAATCTTTGTATGGCTTTGCTTGAGGTTTCAATTCTTCAAGAATACTACAAATTTTATTAGCAATGTAGAGATTATCTCTCTCATTTTTACCACCAATATTATAGGTTTCTCCAGATTTACCATTTTGAAATGCCAAATCAATACCTTTACAATGGTCTAGAACATGTAGCCAGTCTCTAACGTTTTTGCCATCGCCGTAAACTGGAATCTCTTCACCACTGAGGGCTTTCCTAATAATCGTTGGTATTAATTTTTCATCATGCTGCTTTGGTCCGTAATTATTACTACAATGAGTGGTTACAACATTTAATCCATAAGTGTGAAAATAACTTCTTACCAAAAAGTCAGACGATGCTTTTGACGCACTATAAGGGCTGTTTGGCGCATATGGTGTGTCTTCTGTAAAAAGTCCTTCTTTCCCTAAACTGCCATAAACCTCATCTGTAGAAATATGATGAAATCTATTGGTTTCGCAGCCTTGTTTAAATTGAAAAGGGGCATTCATCCAATACTGTCTTGCTAAATCTATTAGATTAAATGTCCCTATTACGTTTGTATTTATAAATTGGTCTGGATTATTAATCGAGTTGTCTACATGAGATTCTGCTGCAAAATGAATAATATGAGAAAAATTATACTTATCAAATAGTGATTTAATTAAACTCTTGTCACAAATATCACCTTTAACCCATTTGTATCTTGAATTATTTTTTATATGTTTTAAATTAGAAAGCTCTCCTGCATAGGTGAGCTTATCTAAATTAAAAATACTGTGGTCTGGATATTTTTCTAAATAATACTCTATAAAATTGGAGCCTATAAAACCTAAGCCACCCGTTATGAGTATATTTTTATTCATATTCTTTTATAAAATAAAATGTTTTGTAAACAACAAACGTTAAAATCATTAACCCAAAAGCAATCAATGGAAAAAGAATTGGATATCTTAGGTATATGCTAACCTTTTTAATTCCTCCTGTATCTTCAAATGAAGATAATACATCATAAAAATCGCTCTCATTTATCTGCTTTTCATCTAAAGCTGTCAGTTCGTTACGGATCTTCATTTCTTCTTGTAACAATTCGTATTCCCGTGTTGATGTCTTTTCTTGAGAAACTGTCATGTCTCCATTAGATAAAATCACGGATTCTTTTTCTGATTCTGTTTTTATAACTTCAAGATAGATTTTCTGGATACTATCAACACGCTTTAAATCCCTTAAAAGCTTTTTCTTTTCAATTACAATAGACGAATCTCTTAATGTTTTATTTTTCTTAGAATAGTTGTTTTCAAAGGTCTTACTAAAACCCTTTTCTAATTTACCAAAAACATCACTAGTTGAAGATTCAGCTGTAATTCTAAAAGTTGATCCATTCAAAATATCTCTATTTTCCATGAAATCATCATACGTTATAGTAGTTGCTAATGTACTGTCAATAGTTTTCAAAAACCCATCATATTCTTTAATAATATCATTTTTGGTCTGTGGTCCAATTTCAATTTCAAAACCCAAAAGACTCGCACTTTCAGAGCTGTCAATTTCAAAGACTCTTGATAACTCACTGATGTTTACTTCATCTACCAAAGTATTAAAATAATCTATATTATTTGCTAGTTGATATTTTGAATCAAAATATGGCCTAACCAACATATCTGATGTGTAAATAGTTTTACTGTGTTTTTCTAAAAAAAACCCCATTATAGCTGCAATTATTAAAATAGCACTAACCATTTTAATATTTTTAACGAATGGCTTAAGAGAGTAAATAGCTACTCGAAATAAATCGTTTAATATTGACTTAAAAAAATTAAATAGGCTTTTAAATAATTGCCCTATTATTTTAAATAATTGTCCTAAATCTACCTCGTCGTTTTGAGGGGTTGAATTTGTATTTTCACTCATAATCTATTAATTAAATATCTGTTGTAATATCTTTTTTGTTATAACATATGTGGGCTTAACGCCAGTTGTTCCTAATCCACCTGAAGCTAATGTGCTTCCTGTTTCTAAAGGGTTATCACTTGCATAATAGGCATATCTTACTTTTACATCTTCATTTATACTTGCTCTAACTTTAGAAGCAGCTTGTATAGCTTTTTGATAGTGTGCGCCTTCCATTTCTAAGCCAATGACATCCCAGGTCGAATTCTTAAAGAACTTCAGTATTTCTTTATTCTGAAGCGATGTACCTAAGACAGTTATCATAGCGCCTTCGTAAACATCGACACCGCAATCTATCAAATCTTCTTTACTTAACTCATTTTTAAACGGATAATTGTCTGCGGTTCCCTCAAAAATATGAGCAGATGGAATCATAACATCGCCCTTTCCGCCTTGAAGTATGCCTGCTTTTCCCATTATAGAAATAGATTTTACATCTAAATGTACTTTTTTGTTACCTATTAAAACTGGTTTCAAAAGTTCGTCCATAGTTTCATAAGCCTGTTCTCCAAAGGCATAATCCATGACTATAATCACAGCTTTATTTTCTGTTTTGTCTAGATTGTAATCAAATCCTGTTTTTGAAAAATCAACTTGAGCGGTGTCAAAAATCTGAACATTTATGTTAGTGCCTGAAGTATCTTCAATGTAAGTCATTCCATTTTTTAGAGCAATTTTTTCAACCTTGCCTCTCATTACCTTGTTTTCTGGTTGACTTAAATCTTCATAAATATCATAAATATCCTTTTGTTGCTTTGATTTTTTCAGTGCTGATTTGGCAAAAAGGGAGTTCATTACGCTATGCATATTAGCGCTTATGACATGTATCGGGCGTTTTAATAAGTCTCTTTTATGTAGTTCTGCTTTAATATCGTCTGCCCAAAATTCTCCATGAATATGATGTCCTAAACGCTCCCTTAAAACGGGGCTAAAAGTCACCGTACGTTTGTTATTATTTACTGCTTCTTCAATAGCTAATTTACCTAACCAATAGACAATATTTAAAAAACGTTCTGGCTGAGTTTCTGTTGCAAATTCTGAATACGTTTCAGAGATTTCATTAAAGGTTCTTCCTAATATGTGTGCCGTATGTGTTATAGCAATTTCTCGCTCTGTTTGAGTTAGTTTTTTACCTTTCTTAACAGCAGATTCTAATTTTCCCCAATCACGAATTGTCGTCCCTTTATCATCAATCAAAACACGTTTACTGATCTTGTGAGACTCTATAAAAAGAAATGTCAAATGTGTTAAAATATCGTAAATCTCTGAGCGCCCACGGGTGATTTCAATATTCATCTGTTCGGCATCGATTCGATAACAGTTTCTTCTTCTTTTTGGAGGTATAATAGCTTTAAAATGAGAATCGCCGTAACCTTCATCACTTGTGAGGTTAATAAAAGAGCATTCTTCAATGCCTTGAGGTAAACGATCTACAACATATAAAAGTCCTTCCAACTCAGCTTTTTCATCTGCTATAGAGCCATAAATCTCTGGTCTTAAAAGCAATAATGCCTCTCTAAGAGTTTCTCCAGAAACACCCATTGGCTTATAAAAACCACGATTAAAAAGGTGTCTCATAGTTATATACATGCGCTCAATAGCATTTGAGCTTTCTTGTGCGCGTGTTCTTTTATGTATTTTTCTAGTGGAATTCATTCTTGTATTTAACCTGCAAATATAAACTATTTAACCATTTTGGTTTCATAGAGTGCATCTGCAATCTTGCGGTCATTGGCTAATCTTGGTATTTTATTTTGTCCTCCCAATTTCCCTATAGACTTCATATAATTTTTAAAACCTTCAGTTTTAATTCTTGTAACTTTAAGAGGTTGAAGTACATTACCAACAATTAAATCTTTATAGTAGCTGTTTTGCTCTTGTAAAGATTGATCAATTAGATCAGAAAAGGCATTAAAATCTTCAGGCTCATTTTCAAACTCAATAAACCACTCATGATAAGGTAATCCTTCGGTTGGATTTACCTGAGGAGCTACTGTAAATTCGCTAACATTAATAGCTGTTCCTTTTATAGCATCATTCAATGCTTTTTCAACTTCCTTTCCAATTACATGTTCACCAAATGCAGAGATAAAATGTTTAATTCTACCGGTTACTTTGATTCTGTAGGGCATTAATGATGTAAACTCTACAGTGTCTCCTATATTATAACCCCATAAACCTGCATTAGTATTGAGAATGATAACATAATTGATATTCAATTCAACATCTTCTAAACAGATTCTAGTTGGATTTGTATCAAAATATTCGTTAGCGGGAATAAATTCATAAAAAATTCCACTATTTAATTGTAGTAACATCCCTGGCTCACTTTGTGAGTCTTG
>Ga0115102_10473196_pt1 | contig 10631 bp, 1 predicted proteins | sample MBTome_5_FD_89644 | JGI IMG/M metagenome (GOLD analysis project Ga0115102, IMG submission 89644) | Marine eukaryotic communities from Pacific Ocean to study complex ecological interactions - MBTS_5May14_M2_3um Metatranscriptome... | ecosystem: Environmental > Aquatic > Marine > Oceanic | place... | reverse complement strand
GTACGATCTTATTTTGAGAGATTGGACATTGCGACACGCTGATATCCAAATTATACCATTGGATCCTAGACACACATTATACCCATTTGAATCAACCCCTACCGTACTTGACTTCATCTTCCTATTATTTTCTGTTTTCGGTAGCGTTGGCGAAGATTAGCGAGAGGGAGAGAGTCGAGTCAAGTGTGAGTGTTTGCCACAGAGAAGAAAAGGAAGAAGCCGCAGGAAAGGAATAAAAGTAGTCGCCATAAAAACCGAATATCACCATGGCCAAGGCGATACTCCTTGACGCCTTGCAAAAGACGATAGGAAAATATGTAAAGAATCTTGATCCAGAAACTTTAAGCGTTGCTGTTTGGAAAGGCAAGATTGAATTAAATTCTCTGGAGCTTGATGTGGAATCTATCAACTCGATGTTGGACAAAAAAGCCGAAGAGGCTCCGAATCTCGCCATGCCGTTTAAGGTCATATCGGGTCGTTTTGAATCGTTTGAAGTCGATGTACCATGGTCCCAAATAGGGAGCCGTTCCGTGACTTTGCGAGCACGGGGGCTTTCTGTGGTAGTCGAGCCTCTAGACAGAAGCTCGTCTCAATTTTTTGATGACGATGATACGACAGAACACGATGTGGACGGAAATACGAAGCGAGCCAACAAACAAAAAGAATTACGAGAACAACTGATAGGAGAAAGTGATACGTATCGCCTTCAGGCTTACGCCTTGAAAAAGATTGCTCTTGCAGCAGACAAAAATGGTGCATCTGGTGGAAACGAGGGAGATACGTCGACGTTTGCGCAACGACTTGGCTTTAAAATAGTAGAAAATATTCAGATTGAAATCAGCGATGTCCATATATCACTGAGGAATGATAATGGTGCAGCGGGTATCGTGTTGGATTCCGTGAAGCTTATGACTACCGACAGCCAAGGAAACTTTGTATACGTCGAAAAAGGCGGGGCCTATCGCCGCTCCGTTGCTGACGACGGTATGTCATTTCGGTACAAAATGTTTCGAATTCAAGGTTTGGGAATATACCTTGACGAGGATGAGTTTCAAAACGCGAGAAAAAGTATGCGAAGCATATCTAGCATATCTAGCATATCCAAAGATGAATTGAGCGCGGCCAATGATAATAGTTCTGCTTATTATTGCAAATCCTTGGGTCACACTTACGTTTTGGCACCGTTGTCGTTTGAAACAAGATTACGAATTGCGGATAAAAAATTATGTGCAGACTATCCAAAGTATGAATTGAGAAGTAACCTTTCTATGATATCTTTTCGACTGACCCGGAACCAAATGGATAATGTACGAAAAGTAGCCAAGATTATGACTCAACTCGGACCAACCCCTCTCTTTCCTGAGTACCGCCCACTGACGCTTGTGAAAGGAAATTCCAGGGAATGGTGGAAATATGCTAGCAGATGTATTGGGCGGATGAGTGGTAAAAACTTGTGGGTTGAATTTTTCCAGGCTTATAAAAAACGAAAGAAATACATTCCGCTTTTTAAGCGATACAGCCATCATGAAACATGTACATGGGTGAAGCCCTTGAGCTCTGATGAACTGAATGATCTTGTTTCGATTGAACAAGATCGGTCTATCTCCGTTGAGGGGCTTATGGTATGGAGGAATATTGCCGATGGACAAATCGACAAAGAACGAGAAAAGAGAAAGAATGTTGAAGAAGAAGCGACTTCTTCGTATTTTTCATACGTATTTGGAAGTCGCAAAGCTAATACACTAGAATCTGAAGAAACGCAAGTTGGCGAGGAGCCAGCAATTATATTGAGTGCGGAAGAGATGAAAGAATTGGAGGGAATCGGAAGATTAGATATCACTGAGAATGATGTGGCAAAAGATTCGATTTATTATGACGTAAAGTTTGTGTTAGATGCGATGAAGATTGACCTGATAGGGTATGATTTAAACCATGTAGCATTACTGGATATGGGGAAAGTGACTATTGACTTTGATGCATCCATGGATGGTGCTTTTGCAGCAACATTTGCTCTATACGATTTGGAAGTCTTCGATCGAACAACTCCAAATAGTCTTTTCACCAGTGTAGTGAAGAAAATCGAGAGCGGACCAAAAACCAATACTTCTACAGCTCTTCGTCTTGACGTGTCAAAATCAGCAACTGGTGATCAAACTATTGCTCTCAAAATGGTAGGTTTTCAATTAGTAGCATCTAAGCTCATGGCTCAGGAGCTACAACAATTTTTCCAAGATTCCTCAAACGGGCCAGACTGGAAAAAAGGAAAATTGAATCCTTTGTTAAGTAAGTCTGTCTCCGGTTCGGTCGACCTCTTCTACGATGCAACGCAAGGTCAAACATTTCGCTCGTTCCAAGTTCCCGACAAAACCGAGGATGACATAAAAACAAACAATGCTCCTGAAGTGAAGGAAAAACTATCAAATAAGTTGCTTGATGTCTGGAACAAGAAATCGCAGAATGAAGTATCTTGGATGGTTGATATTGATGTTAAGGCACCCGTTGTTCTTATTCCTGAAGCTTGCAATGATCCCAAAGCTAACGTTATGATTTTCGATTTGGGTCATCTGAAAGTGCACTATGGAAAGGGTGATCCTACCGCTTCGATACAAAAGTGGTTCGATGAATATAAATATCCGAGAGATTCACTCCAAGATGAGAAGTTCGAGGTTGGTACTATTGATATCAACGACTTGGCTTTCAATGTACAAAAAGCCTCCCACTTGCAATTAACACACCCCGACAAGGCGAGTAAATCTGTCATAATTGATCCGATTGGAATAGTGATCGACTTCGCAATAGAGAATAATGGTCCAAATTTTGAACCTCGTTCTTGCTTTCTCGGAGTTATTCCTACTATTTCTTTAAAACTTTCACCTGTCCAAGGATTCCAAATTTTGGAGGTTATAAATTCTTGGACAGATATGTTTAGCGATCGAGACGCCAACGATCAGACACAACAGCCCTCAGTTTCTTCTGGAAGTCCTGATTTGAAAGGGTCGCCGAATACTGCACCTTCTGGACAGCTTACAAATAGAGGGGAACATGAATCTGAATTAAGCGGAGAAGAAAAATGCGCTATGATTTATTGCAAAATTGGGCTGCAACGCCTTACAGTCACTATAGTTGACGAGCGACAAAAACAATTAGAAGCGCACTTAGTATCAGTTTATGCATCAATATTGCAATGTTCAGATGAAAGCTCGGTGATTAATCTTACCATGGGGTGGTTTTGGATTCTAGATTGGATAGCAAGTAGTTACGCAAGGAACCAAAGACTTTTAATCCATTCAAATTTACCATGCTCAGCAGAGAGTTTTGCGGAGAGTAACAAGTATAACGTTATCGAGGAACTTACGAAGCAAGGAGTATTTGAACGGCACTACTCGGGCTCAACAGAGTTGGCTGATATTACCTTCAAGACGCTACCGAGGAGTACCAACCCGACGGTAGCGGAAGATATCATTGTCCAACGAAATCCAGAATATCGCATCTCAGGAAGTACAATTCGTTACGTACTTGATGTCAAATTTCGCAGCTTGGTTGTTCACTGGAATCCCCATGCTATAAAGAAAATAAACGAAATTTCTAACTGTTTCCTGGAAGTTTTCACTAGTAACGATTCTGCCAATGAAGCAGGTGATCTAATAATGAGCCCAGGGAGGTATCAGAATTCTCTCAGATCAGAACGATCCGAAATGGTTTCTCATGGAGACAACATTGAGGGCCCCGACCCACTGCTCATCATGGCCGAAATGGAAAGTCTTGATATCATTCTTAATTCTGCTAGAGATGATTTGCCATTATTCACGTTAACGGTTTCTGGCACTCGAGTATCTATCGTACCCCGCTCTGATGGGCAAGAGATTTCGTTGAGGCTCGACGATCTTAGAGTTGCTACGCCAGAGAAGGCAGGAAAAACTCTCCCTGTTTATCGGACGTTGCTAGGAATAGACGATAGCAGTTTTGGAAGCCTTTTGACTGTCAAATACTGCACAGGTCGCGAAGCAATCGAGACTCTGAGCTTTGAATCGCCCATGATGGAAAATTTGGAGGCAGTTGCTGCTGTAGAACTCTCTCCCATGCGTTTTTGCTACATTCAATCCCAAGTACTTACCCTTGTCAACTACATAACAGAAGGCATTATGGGTGCAATTACTGCCAAGGCTGCAATTACAGCTGCGGAAGCAGCAAAGGAGCTTGGGAACTCTGTCTCGGGGAATTCTTTTTATTCTATTCGAGCAACATCGTTTGAAGCAATTGTCCCAGAAGGTGCATATCGCAAGGAACATATGCGCCTAAAAACTGCCACGCTCAATGTCGATTATTGCATGTTTTCAGATGTTCGAGGAAGTGATATTAGAGTTACCTTATCCAATCTTATGGTAACAGGTAATCAACAAAAAGAGCTCCAAGAAGCCCCAATTTATCTTTCTATCAATATCAAAATGCCAAAGCTCGGAGTTGGCAGTCTAGATGATCAAGCAATGGAGGTTATTGGAGATATATCGAAGGCAAAATTCATTCTTTCCAAGTATCAATATTCGCAAATCATGAACACTCTTGACAAGAATGTTAGGGAGTCAGCTCTTTTCCTTCGAGAAGACGACTGCTCGGGGCAGATTATGACTTCAGCAAAGGAAACCCATTATGGAGTACAGCTCGATGAAAGCACCCAACGAATTTACTTCATACTTAATATCGGGGAGTTATCACTTGTGCTCAATGGCCAAGATCGAGAGGACCCAATAGTAAGATTGACGGCTACTCAAACTTCAATTTCAATTGATATGGTCCCAGATCTAGAAAAGTTTTCAATGAAAGCATTACTACCGAATCTTGTTTGTGAAGATTGCCGTTTGGTTGCACAAAGAAGGCAGAATCGATATTTGATTAACCGAAGCAAGCAAATAGATGATGTCAACAATACGGACATTTTTCAGATCAAATATTCTCAAGAAGGTAACAAAACTAATATTGATCTAGCAGTGGGATCGCCTCAAGTGGTTCTAATTCTAGATCTTATTTCAGAAATTCTCTCATTCGTTGGTGGAAGAGAAAGCGAGAATGGTGGTAGAAATCAACCGTCATCAATATATTGCGAAGAAAAAACTTCATTATTGAATGAGCAGGCTGTGCAAATCGATTCCAGTGGCAACGGAGAGAAAATCGAAACAAATTTGAGAAGCTCAAGATCTTCAATAACAACGATAACGACTAAAACAGGAACTTGTAGGTTTATTCTAATGGATCTTGGTACCCAATACACAATCGACGAAGAAACTATAGATAATCCAGAGATATTAGGCTCAAGGGCCCAGCTCAGTGAAACAGTGGTTACACAAGGTGTTTTTGATGCTTATCTTTCGATGGAATCTGACATAGATTCAGGAAGAATGATAGCTTCCGATTTTGAGTTCAGTTCAGATAAAATGGAAATATTTACCGCGTTCGGGAGAGAACTGAAGACCCCACTACAGATTTTGGAACCTGCATCAGCGTCGGTTTCTGGCTCACTAACAACGACAGTCACAGGAGATACTGAAATAGAAATTCGTGCTTCAGCGTTGAAAGTATACTTTTCTTTGTCGACCCAAAATGCTGCTCTTCTGATGACGATCATCGACAGCGTCAATGAATCCTTTAAGTATATCGAAGACAAAGAAGCTCCTAGAGATGCGAAAGACCTATCTCCTTTGACGCAAAAAGAAAAAGAGCGAATCTTAAAATTAGCTACAGAGTTGGAGAAAATTGAACACAGTGGAAGTTTCGCAGACGACGATAGTATCAATATTGTAGATTCACGAGCGTTGACGTACCAAAGCTTGCCAGGGGCTATTACACCGGCAACGGCCACAACCAAGGTTCGAATAACGGTGACCATGACTCAAGCCACTGTGACTTTTATCAATGATTTGCAGGGAATGGACGAGGCATTGTTCAGAATTTCTGTGACCGGTTTTAAAGCAAGTGGGGATATGGTTTCACCGAAAACACTTTTTAAATTTCGTTGCAACACCTCAATTCTTGCTGAATATTTTGATTCGTCAGTAAATATTTGGAGTCCGCTCCTCCTCAAACCATGGGAGATAAGTGTCAAAGGGAGCAGAACTCATTTCAAATCTAATCGATCGAGTAGTAAATTCGATTTACAATCGTTTCCTTGCTGGATCTCTTTTTCTGAACAGTTTTTAGTCAGCCTTGCGAGTGCTGCTAGAATGTGGACAATCTACAGTGCTGCTACAAATGGTGCACTAGATCAAGATGACGATAACCCAAACCGCACGGCAACCACAACGACCAGAAATCTCAATCTCATAACCTCCTTACCCAATGCAGTGGCAAATCATAGTGGAATCAACGTTTCGTTTTCATTGGAAAGCGGGAGCATTAAAGATCGTGCATGTCCTACAGAATGTACAAAATACTTTCGTTTCGATCCACCAAAGGGGGCTGGTTATGGAGGAACACGAGTGTACGGTCAAGATGTTACAGTGCCAAAAATTGTTAAAATCAAGGTGGAAGGAAGTGTCGCAATTGTGAACATGGACCTTCAGTTGGATCTGCCTCCATGTGCCCACAGAGTTGGAGACAATCTTGTTCTATTTACCCGAGTTGCAAAAGAGGGGAAAACTACGGTTCTGCATCTAACAAGCCATATCGAAGTGTTGAACCGAACGTTGATTCCTTTTAAAATCGATTTTCTTTACAATGAAACAGCTTCTGAAGTTGGAAGATGTAAAGCAAAGAGCTTTCGGGACGAGATTTCAAGTGGCAACTTCAGTGTCCCAGTACCGCTTCTGGGTAACTTTCAGAGGGATTGGCAAAAGAAAGGCGAAGCGACGCTTGGTCTTGTAATCACACCAGTATTGACCGAGATTGGTCATATCGACAATAATATCACCGAATTATCGGGGATAGCTACAATTCTAGTTTCTTTACAGGACTTGAGACGAGCTCCGGGGTGGCGTATCAAGTCGAAAGTTGAAGTGACTTGCCGTAGTAATCACCATCCAGGGCATAGCTTACACCCATTGACGCTACATGTCCTATTTACGATGACGCTCGTGAATGGGGGGCATGTTTGTATTGACGCGTCGCTTCAGCCTCGTGCCAGAGTTGAAAACAAGATGCCTGTTGCAATGAAAATTCGTACTCCTATGCCTCAAACCTTCAGCATTTGTAGAAAAGAAGAAAACGGTAGTGACAACGAAACAACATATTGTGTAAATCCGAATGAATGTGTCGAAGTCTTCACTCCGGGACCTTCAATAGCGATCACAACTCGAACGCGAGATAATCCCATCGCTGGTCTTGAGTTGGGTTGGTTGGATAGTGGCTGGGTAGACCTCCCACTTCTACATGAATTTAGACTCCAAGACCCAATAGTCAGTATGTTTCCTCTTGAAACAGGAAAATCGGTTAATTCAGGAGGGATGGGTACGAACAGAGAAGTTGGAGTCGAATTCTTCATTGTACAAGGCAATGACAAACTCGAAACCCTCGCTGATGCTGGTGCACTAGAGGCAACAAATGTATCCCCAAACTTATCATCTCGATCGAGCACTGCGGTGTCAAAAAGTAATGACACCATTAGTGACCCTTTGTTATTTTTTTTGACTGTGTGTAATTATGGTGTGGACCATACCGGGCACATTCTTTTTGAACATGGCACAGAAATCGGGGGGATGCCTTCCAAATGGCAATCTAGTACGAGTTTCAAGGTAAACGAGAGCACCCGAGGTATGAATACAGGCATGAACTTGTTTGATAGATATGATGAGCCCCCTGATAATCTCACTATGTCGCCAAGAAGAAGTTCAAGTAGAATGAATAGAGGGCCACTGCTCCCATTTGGCGCATTCTCGTCACCTATTCACCGAAGGCGTATTTCTCTTCTACCAAATCCTCAATATCCAATCCGACTTCTCCTTATGACAATCGAGGGGACCGAGGGATACAAAAGAACGATGCCATTCTTAATTGAGCATCTACCGATTGGAGACGGTGGTGCATCTACTGTACCTATTCAATGGGAAAACAGGCAGCAGACAGGACTATTTGCATACCGCCACCTGATTAATGAACACCAGTCTGAGATCCATATCATCCCTGAATTTCTTGTCTTCAATGGTAGTGAAAGTGAGGTGTTAGTGAAAGAAAAAGCGATGCCAGACGTCCTTATCGAATCAGGAGATACTGGACAGCTAAGGGCATTGACGAGATCAAATGGACTTAAAATCTCATTCGACTTTGATAAGATTAAATGCAAAACTGGTCCTTTATTGATAGCCAAGCTTGGGCTAAAAGTCGAAATTGTTGAATCATACGAGGGTGTTCCTCTGGGTAGTGTGTGTATTCAAACTGTGATTGACACTCGTGGTAATTCGCGACTTGTTGTAAAGGTCGGGGAAGTCAAACTTGGTTCCCCTGTGTCTCCAGTCGTCGAAGACAAAGGTATTTTTGATGAGGACTTCTTTCGATTTCAAATACAATGGACCGAGCTTCATTTGCATCTCAACGAAGGTGTACGAAAACGGCGCGAATTATTGAAGAGGAACACTTCTCCAACAGACAGTACGCTGTCGGCAGCCAATTTAGGTAAAGGTCTAACAAGTGAGAAGATTGAAACTAGGCCTTCTGCTATCAATGTATTTAAGCATGAACCTAAGAATCGGGCGGATAATAGAAGGAAGGAAGTGACGATGCAGCCAATCATGGCAATGATCTTCTCGGGATTTAATATTGATTTTCAGCAAATTTTCAGTGATAAACAACCCACTATCCCTCGGTCCCAATTGTCAGTCATTGTGCACAACATTCAAATCAAAGATCTCACGCCAAACTCTTATTATCCAATGGTTTTCGATAGTACTTCGGATTTACATGTTTTCGATTTGTGCATTCGAACTCGTGGCCTTTTGAGTGCTGATATCGTGAAAGTGGACCTTTTCGATCTTAACCTGGCACACAAGGATAGGCGTTCAGAGAAAATGACTTTGACCACAAGTGAGGAATATGTGTGGAGGGTATTGGATCTCCTTAACCGCATATTGGCTGCAAGTGGTGAAGTTTCAGACTTTACCTTAAAGTACGAAAACGATGACAATGACAACTACGTCGTGAGAATCGAAGATTCTAGTGGTGTATCTCGTTCGAAAGCCTTCGAGAAAAACCAATATACTACGCCGACATCTGATACACTTTATCACATCGCTATCACACGAGTGTCCCCATTTACAATTGTTCTAAGCTTTCGTCGTAGTCCAGAACAGGACCGTTATCAGAAAGTACAGGATGCACCCGGAGCTGCAGTCACAAATTATTTCACTCGAAAATTGAAATTCACAATTGACAAGGCAGAACTGAATTTTACCAGGTACGAAGATCGTACCTTGAAAGGACCATCGGATCGCTTAATAGAAGCTCTGAGTACCGTATATATGGGCAGGATGAAATTTAAGGTCGTTTCGTTGTTATCAGCAGCCAGCTTGAACGACTGGCGACAACTTGCGGCGCGAGAAGGCGGCGACGATGAATATATCGAAGGAGATATTTTGCGAGCCACTGGTAATTTGGCCGGAAAGGCAGCTGGTGGAGTCTTAAAGACAGTCGGTCGTGGAGTGGGAGATCGTTTCGCACGCGCCTCTTCTTTTATGGGAGATGGCATCGAGAGCGGGACAAGCAAAATTGGAGCACGTAGATTCGGTACTGGAGTCAATAACGTAGTGTCTGGCGTGGGTCACGGAGTTGGTAATACAGTTTCGGGAGTTGGCCATGGAGCTTCTAAAATTCTCGAAGGAGCTGGTCAAGGAGTAGGTCATGTTATTGGAGGAGTCTCTGGTGGGGCTCTTCAAATTGGCAAAGGTATTGGAAAAGGAATAACAACCGGCGATGGTAAGGCTTTCGTCGAAGGCTTTGCTAAAGGTGCTTCGACTGTTGGGGGAGGCTTTGCGCAGGGCGCTGAATACGCTGTCCGAGGTACGGCAGGCGGTCTTTTTACGGCTGGAAAAGGAATTTTCTCCGGTGTCAAGAGTGTTGGAAAAGGCATTGGCGGTGCCATCAAAGGGACGAAGCCGTCACACGTTCAACGCAATAAAGAATCTGAGGAGAAGAAACGAAATGAAATGAAATATTAAATTGTAACCGGGAATTCACATCCAACCAAGTCAAGGTTTCGATATTCACAGTTGCAACCACAAGATGAAGATTGCATTTGTTTAATGTACAGAAAAAGACCGAGGCTATACTGCATATTACATTTATATCCGTACACTCAGAGAAGCAAAAAGAGATAAAAGAAAAGGATGCACGAAGAAGCAATAAGTAAGTTAATATTTGATATTTTCAGGATTTGCGGGGAAAGAAAACTACGTATGAAACACGAATACTTTTCCAATATGTTCCAAAAGGAAATGACATTTTTGGACGTTCTTCAAAAGAAAAGGGGATTATGGTCTGGAAAACAATAATTGTTTTCAAATGAGACCTAGTATATAAGAACCCAGAGTTTAAAGATAAAATAAAGCAGAACGCAGAGGTCAATTCAAAAATAATACTTCATATTTTCCTTGGCGTACACAGCGCACGACAAACGTGTACAAGCAGTACAAGTTACTAAAATTATTACTATG
>Ga0115102_10033214_pt1 | contig 10645 bp, 2 predicted proteins | sample MBTome_5_FD_89644 | JGI IMG/M metagenome (GOLD analysis project Ga0115102, IMG submission 89644) | Marine eukaryotic communities from Pacific Ocean to study complex ecological interactions - MBTS_5May14_M2_3um Metatranscriptome... | ecosystem: Environmental > Aquatic > Marine > Oceanic | place... | reverse complement strand
CTTGACAATTCGGGGGTTAGGATGTATGTCAAAAGTACGCGTGAACTTATGAGAGGTTGCTCGATGGAGGACCACGGCATTGTTGGTTGTGAATGATGGTTGATGTTAGGGTGAAGGTGCGATTTCTTTTTAGAACTTAAGTCGAGGCTTGGTTGAATCCTGGTATCATTGTTGCCATTTGCTGGTCGCTGATGTGAGTGATTGTTCTTGTTTGGTTGTTATTGGTTGTTGTTGTTGTTGTTTTTGGTGGTGGTGGTGGTGGTGGTGGTGATGTTGTTTTGGTTGTTGTTTTGGTTGTTGTTTTGGTTGTTGTTGTTGTTGTTGTTCGGGCTGCTGCTGGTGGAGCAGACATGGCCAGTAATCTTTCCACGTCGCTGTCGGTCATCATTGTTGGTGGCCGTTGCAAAGTGACGCGTTCCAAAGCGACATCACAACAGACTTCAATCGTGTTCCCATTGGGTCCCACGGCTGTTTCCAAGCGCAATTGTCGCCCGGCTTTGATTTTGTGCTGTTGGGCACGTTTTCGTCTGGCTTTGTACGCCGCTTTGTTCGAATCTGTGGACCCGTTGGAAGAATAAATACCATCCGATTCGTTGGAACCCACGGAGTCCAAGGAAGTTGTTCGTCGTGGAAGCACGAGTATGGGTGCGATGGACGGCGAGGGTGGTTCTGCCATTTTGAGTCCTTTGTCGTTGCTAGTACTACTTCAAAATGTGAGTCCTTTGCCGTTGCTACGGTGGACGCTGGACCTGGGCCTGCCTAATGAAGATGCTATAATTTAGGGGGCCAACTTGGCCAAACTTATAAAAGTGAGTCCTTTGTAGTTGCCACTTTGGTTATGAGTGAGTCTTATTTAATACCATGTTTAATACGGTACCGTATGGTATATTTATTATATTATTTGAGCACCCGGGCACCGTTGTTATTGTTATATCATCATTTTAAATATTGGAGGGAGGGGGGGTTGTCTTATAATGTTACAAGTTAAGTCTTGACTCGCACTTGCGCCATTTCCTTTCTCTTTCTTGGCGTACGATGGCCATCTTTCGCTCCTTTGATGGAAATTAAATTACGTTGATTTTGTTGTTTTAAACGTTTCATTTGTGCCATCATCTCTGATCTTTGTTTATCGCCATCCTTGTTTGCTTGTTGTAATTGTTTGTTTCTTTGTTTTTCCCGAGCCGCTTGTGCTTTAGCTGCTTCTAAATCGGCCAATGGGTTGGCATACATGTTGTTCTGCACCATTTCAAAACCTTCGTCTTCAATGTCATCACCAGCATCTTCTTTTTGTTTCATTTGTCGTGTCTTTCTATTAGCACATAAAGAACGCACAAAACCGGGTACATGGCCCACTACTTCTGCCATAAATACAATCCCATAATACACTAAACTTCCAATCAATACGATTGCACCAAAAACCAAGACAGCTGTATAAAATTGTTTACTTGTTGGGTCAGGGTTTAATTCTTCGAGACCCGTTGTTGGGTTCAAACGATAAAATTGCCCCGATTCAAACATAATGGCAATTAAACACAAAAAGATTGAACATGAAATCAATACTTGCTCCACTGTATTGTAATCGAAATAAAAATCTTTCGCGTCCTTTTTCTTGATGTTTTGTTTTGCCGCAAGAGACAACGAACGCACGACCAAATTTTTCTTTTTGTTCTTTTTTCTTTCTAAATTTTCTTGCAATTGTACAATTGCACGGTTCATTTGCAAATGCATAAACAAATCTTTCGAGATCTCATCCATACTTGATTCGTGCAACATCAGTTCCGCGTCATGGGCTTTTAAACGATGGTTTTCTTTCACCGCTTCCTTTTCTACTGAACTCATGTATGGACGATGACGTACTTGTAAGACGTAGCACGCAAACAACAAGAGTAAACAACAACTTAACATAAATGATACGTTGCGTCGAAACAATAAAGCAAAAAGCGAGATTCCAAATTTACGAACCAAAATGATAATCATCCAGTATACTTTCCCTGGTTTAAAATGATAATATAATTTATGGTATTTTTTGCGGATATCGTACGTTGCGGTGGATTTCGAACGGCATGGTCGGGCTCTTAATGATATGGCATCAATGGCATCCGACCGAGTTTCACCTAAATCGTGTGCTCGTAGTAATTGATCCAATTTCATTTGAATACGAAAAAACCAAGTCAAACAAATGACCATCAATGGAAATCCAAGAGAGTAGACCAAAATACCGAGGACGGCGTACGGTTTTAATTGATATTGTAATTCTTGTGGGTCGTCGCAACGACAAATACCACCTTCGCATTCCGTACTCGTAAATTCAGTGTACATGTAACCATCGGGTGGATCAACTGGATTGCAATTAAATATATCTAATGCACGTCTCGTCACGCTCAAGTATATAAAATAAAACACTATGATGTACACGGCGACCAATTTATTTGCATGTGAACAATATTTCGGTGATTTACCGCCACAACGGCATATTTTTTTGATAAATTTGAAAAGGACAATGCTTAAAAAGATAAGCAACAACAAACCCATAAAGATCACAGGTGTTAACATACTAATAATCCATTTCAATTTGTAATCGAATTCAGGAATGATGCATTCTGGTGCCGCAATGTCTATGTTAAAATTAAATATGGACAGGACCTGTAATATTGTTTTGACCCAGGTGGGCCATTTGATTGGGATTCTCGCGAAGATTGCCAAGACTTGAAAATAATCCACACCAATGCTTAAAAAGGCGACGTTTACTTTTTTGTCTTCCATCCACCATGCTCCAATGCACCCGAAAACAACAGCACAAATGATGGCGGCTATGATTAATTCTGGATTCTCTGGGCATTCTTGGCATTCATCGTTCAAACGAAAGTATCCTTTGTGATCGATGCCATCCGCTGAATCGTCGCTAGAGATTGGACGACTGCACAAACCACACCGTGGCCCACCACCCACACATTCACAGGTGCCCGATGCTTCACCCGTCAATGGGTCGGCGGAAATGACACAGCGTGAACAGTCTTCCTCTTTTCCTTCGACACACGCACTGGACAAACCAGCATCATCTGTTCCACTCCCACTTCTTGTACGGCAATCATAATCACTTGCACAAGATGTTTTGTTGGGGTTGTTGGTGTTCCATGCTTCGCAACGATGTTTTTGATATTCATATCCTAACGCACATGTATTACTCCCCAAACAACTCGCTTTGGGGTTGCAAGCAACCACCGAGTAACAATTGGTTGACATGTTCAAGGCTGGAAATTCGTCGTAGATGGAATAATCCACTAAATGATTTGTACGTCCGACTGGACAACCGGCCATTGCTAAATTGTCTACAAAGTTGAATGCCTCCGGATTTGCTGCTTTGCATTTTGCTTTGGCTGCTGATAAATCAGATGCGGTATAAACGTCACCTAGATCAGTACCGGGGCAAGCAAAAGGCCAATATTCTTTGCCCATAGCCCGACGAGCTTCTTTTGGGCGACGAAAAATACAATTTCCTGGCGCACCATTACCTCTTTGACTGCATTTTCTTTGCCCTTCGGCACAGATAGTGGCATTTGAGCCTTCTTGGATGCCACTGTAACACAACTGGTTGTCACCATTGCTACCATCACTTACCATTGCATTGAATGGGCTTGATAAAGCATCAATCACCGAAGTACCCTCGTACTTACCAGTCAAATCAGCTTGGCATGGTGCACGATTGTTGCCTTCGTTGCACGCAAATTGTAAATCTAAATCCAAACGCCAAAAGCCTGGTTTTGCTTTGGGTTTGGAACAGGCAGCATCTTCGCATTCTTCTTTGTTGATTTCAGAACTAATGTCTTCGCACAATTCACCTGGTTTAGCGTACGCTTGACTCGTTTCAGATTGGCGCGCGCACGTAAAAATTAAACCACCGTTTGGGTCCTTGTCAAGTTTTTCCTGCAACAAAGTAATGTTTGTGTATTCATCAATGGGTGTCGCACGACGATCCGCGGGGTAAGCCAATGGGTAACCACATAATTTACGATTTGTACGACAATTGTCCGTTTGACCCGCAATTCTTACACTTATATTTTTAAACCCAGCTGTATCTTTAGGAATGATGCAATCCAGATATGGGAATCCTCGGGTTGCTGAATCGCCGCCTTCTTTTTGTGGGTGCCACTGTGCCGATGCACAAAGTTTCATGCATTTGTCTTGGTCGCCACAATAGGAACCGTCGGTATCATATTCAACACCAATTCGTATTTCAATGGAATCTGTCACATTGTTGGAACCAAAATTATACCCCAAAATAGTAATGCGTGAACTACCATCTGGGCGATAAATGGTACTGCCACCTGTTTGAGCAGCAGGTGTTTCAAATGCCGTCACAGTCGGTGGCATATATCGCATTACAGCATCTTCAGCATTGGTAGGAACTGCATTTCTACCATTGCCCACTTTGATTTCAATTTTATGATGGCGACCATAACCAGGAAAGGAATACACCTCAATCATTGTGTGGGAATGTGATTTCACTTCTAATCGACGTGGCTGTTCATAGGCCGTATCCGTGCCACAATTAATAGTATCTGCAGGGCATTCACCGGTCGTCGCGTCTTTTGCAAAACACACTTGACTGTCGTCAGTGGCCATGCATGGTGTCACTGTACCGTCCAATTCAGTCGCACAGTCACACACTTTTTGTACCATACTCACAAAAAGCGGTGTGCCCAGTTGAAATTTATCACCAAAATTAGTACCCATAATTTGTATCGTTTGTGTATTGTTCTCTTCGCCAAGAGCACACTGCCGTCTTAATCCAGCACCACTACTACTATCCGCATTGCCAATACGTTCGGCGTACACATTGTATGATTCCCATCCGGTGCCACGAATACCTCCAAGATCACGTGTGCGACATCCATCGGTTTCTAACATTTTAAAATTCACAGACGAACCAGCTACGTATGTACGACTGGCAAGTGCACGTAAATTGCCAGCTGGGTTGTTGAATCCTAAATACGTGTCTGATGTTGGCAAACCTTTGGACAATTCTTTTTCAGTACTCGATATTTCAAATGAAGTAGTGGACACAACGTTCGTTATTTCCCATGTACCGTCATAATTAAATGCTTTACCCGTTGCTATACCTGTAGCTAAACTCATACCTTGGAATTGTACCTGCATCCCTAATTCCAAGGGAAATGGTTTACCGAGCGACAATTGAACAGTTGAAATTTGTCGACCTACATTATTTGTACCAGCAGTTATTGATATGATTTTTGAGTAATCCTCTACATGTGAATATCCTGGATTCTTAAAACCATAACAATCGTGGTCTCCACATTTTGGTACAATATTCGTGACAGTCGGTGCAATGTAACTAAATTTTTGTACCGCAGGGATGCTGGTTTGTCCACGTACTTTGACCAGCACATCCAAAGAAGCACCGTAACCAGCTGGCAATGGAAATGTAATTTCAGTATGTGTTCTTGATAAAAACTTGGATGGCGAGACCGTAAAATCTTTGTTGGAGGTTTCGGTCAACGTTCTTAATATAACCTCGATGTCTGTATTTGCATTGGTACCGAAATTGGTGCCAGTAATGGTCATATTGATTGAATTCAGATTGGAATCTACCGCGGATGTAGGTCCTGATGTTGGTGAAAAGAAAGACACAGTCGGTACATTGTAACTAAAAGTAGGACCGCTAGAGCTTGTTTGCCCACCCGACGTGACGATGGCTGGTAAATTTGCACCTTCCCCGTCTTGCACAATGCATGTAAAAGAGGTGTGGTACCCATTGCTTTGAAATTGTACAGCACATGCTTGACCACCGATGGTCATAACTGGCTGGTCTAAACCAAAATTTTTACCATTTACAGTAATTGTGCCGGGATTTAAGGTTGGTCCATTGTTTGGTACAAGACCAGCGGGTGTTGCCGTTGATGAATCTACAAATGGTGGTGCATAAGAGATTGATCGGCCACTTCCTGGAAAGGCACCAGCTGAGGGTGTTTGACCCGCAACTTCAACATACAATGTATACCCTTGCCCTTGCGAGGGAGGCAAGGTACATTTAATGGAATTATGGTTATGCTCGGTGCATGCACCAGCAAAATAAACCTGGTCCTGGCGGTAATGTAAATCACTTTGAAAATTGGCAGCTTCGAAATTCGATTGCCACCGCCAAAGAAACGCATTTGGATCATTGGATGTACCAAAATTGGAACCAATGATTGTAACGCTTTTCCCTTCCGTAGGTAAAATGCCAGGTGATGCTTCAATGGATGGACATTCCGTTGTGACAGACGTGCACACTGTACTGCCGTCCGTTGGCATCAATATGTCCGTAATAATCGGTCTCGCATAAGATATAAAGGCACTATTGGATGTCGGTTTGGACCCCAAATACACTTTAATCACTTGTTTTGAACCTGAACCGGCTGGTGCACTGAATTCAATTTCCCATTTTTTGGGATTGCCGCCAGTACTGATCAATGTACATTCGGATTGTGGAATACTAATATCAACATTGTTCACACGAACAACCACATTGGTATTCGTATCTAAATTAAGCACCCAAATTTTTAATTTGTCAGTTTGTCCCGCCGTTGGAATTTTAGGAACATGAACAATACTATTGTCCGCTGTGTTTAGATCAAAATCACCACCAACTTGAATGGTATACGCAGTAGTGCTGTAAAAGGCAATGTTTGATTTTGAAGAACTTAAACTAACACCCGATGGACGAACAAACAACCAATCTGAACTGACAGCAACTCGAGCAACAATTTTAACGTGACTCCATGTTACAATATGAATGTCAGCAATTTGATTAATCGTAGGGGATCCATCTTCACAAGCAGTTGCATTATCCCCATCACCACACAAGAAAAGGTTGGCGCAACCTTCTTGAATCCCGGCTGTATTGTCACCACGATCACAAAAGTTTGAACCCACTATAGTCAAAGTGAAATCCGAACCAGTATTTAAAATGGTGACACTTTCAATATGCGATTTTTCATAACCAATTTCTAAAGAAGACGATACATCTGTGTGAACTTGTTGTGCTGTCTCTGCATTGGCTACAATCAAACGTAAATTCCAGTTAGGCCCATAACCCGCCGGTGTTGGAAATCTAATACTCTCTTTACCATCATTATCAGTCGCTAATTTTTCCGCGGCAATGGTGTGGCATTTAGTACCATCAGAATCAGCACAGTCACTGACAGGATTACCGTTTGTAAAAATGACCTTAAAATCAGCATTTTGATCAGCGGTACCAAATTCAGTCCCTTTTATTGTCACAAAGGTACCACCCGAGGTGGGAAATTGTGCGGGGCTTACTGTTTCAATGCTTGGTCGTGCATAGTTGGTTTGTGCTATTTCTTGCGACACTTGTCCTTTAACTGTAACCAACCAATAATGAGGTCCAGCGATACCAGGTTTTGTATTGCATAAAATGGAAAATGAAGCTTCATGAATTTTACAACCGTGTTGAGATTTACCAAGCGTAGCAGTACCGTCGGAAAGAATTGGCATCGTTACTTCCTTTCCGGTGCGGGGTCCAAATGTTACACTTTCAAGTTCAGCTGGTGTTGTACTGGTACCTTTTGAACCAAAATTAAAACCACTAAGTAATATCAATTGATAACCTTTTGTACTGAGCTTTGCACCACCATTAAAATCACTGGCCGATGGGGATGGTAAATTATTTGTACAAGTATTTGCTCGATCTATTGCATGCCAGCATGTTTGGTTACCGATTGTAATTGCCGGTACGGTACCACCTAAATTTGGACATTTGGCACAGGAACATTGTGGTTCGCCGGATTGAATGGCACCATGTGTGGACCCACATGATTTGTCTTTTAATCTCGGTCGACCATAATTAATAGCTGGTATGGTTGATTTTTGGCCACCAATCGTCACAACCAATTTTAATCCTTTCCCAGCACCTGCTGCTGTATCACACGTCAGTTGAGTGTGGGCAACACTGACAACACACGACGTTGCTGTCAATTGATACAAACCTTCACCATACTTGGCATCGTCTATTGGTGTACCCATTGGTCCAAAATTTGCACCAGTCACAATCAGAGCTTGGCCACCAAACGTAGAGGCACCATCACTACCAGCCCCATCATAAACAGCTACAATAGGCGCCGCATAACTAATATCCGCATCGTAGACTACACTTGTACGTTGATTGGCACCAACACCTATAGTAACCGAAAGCCAGTGGCCTGTACCATAACCGGGTGCAGTCAAACAACGAATATGCCCCCCTCCAATTTCAGTCGATGGTGCTAATCCATTGTGGCCTTGAACAACGTCACAACCTATTGCAACATACCACGTACTTTGATCGGTACCCGCTTTGCCATATTTAACAATCACATCACTGGCGTCCGGTGGCTTGCGTTCATCACCATAATATCTACCATAAATATCTAAAATTTCATTCCCAGCAGTACCACTGCTCGCGCGTCCAGTACCAGTAACGGATGTGACTGTGGGTGTAGCCCAACCTGAACAGGTACCAGAATTCGCCAACTCACAGTTGATACGGGTTGCACCAACATCACATACGACGCAGTCGGTACAAACATCATCGTACAAACCAGAAGCAAGTTTAAATCGACCACCGGGGCAATTGACACATGCACTCATTTCATCAAACGTAGCGCCACCGCCCGACAAACATTTACCTCCCGAACGATAGTTGCCGGCAGGACAACTGGGGCAAGGCGTGCATGGCGTGTTCCATCCATCGCCCTTTAAGGCATCGGTGTTAATACCGGTTTCTGCGGTAGCTTTGTAATGGCCAATCGCACAACTGTTGCACGTCGAAGATGCGCACTCAGTTTTCGATTGTCCAGAAGGACATCCATCGCACCAAGCACAGAGACCAGTACTAGGATCTAAAAAGACATTGGGCCCACCTTTGATGGCTGCACAACCGTCACAATCTGTTTTACCAGCATTGGCAATAGCTGTGTCGCCTGCATTGTCAGCGCCACCTGTCAATGTGTTTAAATCATCGCAATTTTTGCAACCGGTTTGTCCTGTTTCGTTTTGATATTTTTTGGACGAATCGGAACCCGTAACTGAACCACATAAAACACAACTTGTTTCCCCCGTGCCCGTTTGATAACTACCGGGAACACATGGATTGCAACTATCTGCTTTATGTACAGCGTTCGAAGATTTACCTGGTTCACAATCAGTACACGAAGTAGCAGTACCAGCCGAGTATTTGCCGGGATTACAATTGGAACAACTCGCAGCTGCGGTAGTAGCTCCAGAATAATACCCAGCCGTGCACGATTTGCAATTGTTTTGCCCTTGTTCATTTTGATAATTACCAGAATCACAATCAGCACATGCAGTAAAAAGACCTTCTGGGTTATTAGCACCAGTATTTTGACGTTTCTTGCCTGGGGCACAAATTGCACATGAAGGTTGTCCACCTGCACTTTGTGCATAACCTTCCGGGCAATCTTCACAAACATTGTTGCTTTCAAATTTGCCAGCAGTACAATCCACGCACGCAGTACTGTCTGAATTTGGAGTTCGACCAGCAGTACAGGATGCACAAGACGATACACCAGCAGCTGAAATTTTGCCAGACCCACATCCAGCACATGATGTACTGCCATAATTCACGGCAGCATACCCAGCAGGACAATTGTAACATTGGTTTTTGTTTGAAAAAGTACCACTGGCAGTGGTTAATTGACCAGGTATGCAAGCATCGCAAGAGGGGGAACCGGTTGACCCCGCGGCATAACCATTTGGACAGCCTTTGCAACTGTTCGATTGTTGTTGGGCAGTCAGATCGTTGTATGTGCCTATGCCGCAATGTTTACAATCGTCTTGGCCGTTTCCGTCCTGGTACCAACCCTTGGGGCAATTTTTGCATTGTCTGCAACCAGAATACCCCGCAAATCCATCGGAGGAGCCCGCTTCACACGACGTTTGGTATTGGCCTTTGGCGCAAGCATCGCACGTTGCAAGGCCCTCTTGGTTTGAATATTTGCCACTTGGGCAAGCTTCACACGCTTGCTCCCATCCAAAAACTTTGGCTTTTGAACTTTGCGCAGTTTGACCACGGTAACGACCTTTTTTACATTTGTCACAGGACAATGTACCGAGAACCATTTGATGACCTTCCCAACAATTCCATTTGGAACCGTCGCTCAACGGAGCACAAGCGTCTTCCCAAGTGCCTTCGGTGCAAAGCTTCTTCCCGTTGGTGTCTTCGCAATCGGCCGAATTGCTGAAACCGGAGGCAACATTGTAATTCTTACAATTGCCCCACCAATTGTAACTCTGGCAATTCCGATTTGTTCTTCCATCGCAATCGTACATTTTCCTGTAGTTGATACATTGAAAACCGCCGCCTTCAGCGCTGCACGATTGACCACTGTTGATTGGCAAACCGGCATTGGCAACGGCGGCAAGGCAAAGAACGATGGGCAAGGTTGTGTGAAGCATCGTGTATTATCTTTTTTGTACCACACTCCCAGCTGGCGAACTTTGTGGTTTGAAGTTTTTGAAGTGACGGTCCTGTTAGATTTGATCAGATTGCAGTTTTGGTTGCAGTTTTCAAAGCAGTACCGGTACTACACGGGTAAGGTGGTACAGGTAGACGTTTTTAGGAACAGTG
>Ga0115102_10654388_pt1 | contig 10679 bp, 10 predicted proteins | sample MBTome_5_FD_89644 | JGI IMG/M metagenome (GOLD analysis project Ga0115102, IMG submission 89644) | Marine eukaryotic communities from Pacific Ocean to study complex ecological interactions - MBTS_5May14_M2_3um Metatranscriptome... | ecosystem: Environmental > Aquatic > Marine > Oceanic | place... | reverse complement strand
CAAAGTGATGATGTATCGACGGGAATCATATCTATCTAAATTGAAAAAACGTTCACCTGTTTTTATAGAGCGACTCCAGCAGCGAGCGCCCACAGGAGGAGGATTCCGGCAAGGAACCAGTAAACATAGCCGTGAATATTGCCGACAACGAGTGAGCGTGAGCATGCGCCGACCAAACCGACCAAGCCGGCACTGCCACGGACGAAGAGCCCTTTGATTAGGAAAATATCGAGAAAGCTGAGAAGCACCGCCACACGTTGCTGAATCTTCGCCACGTAAAAGCCGTAGATCTCGTCGAACCACAGACGCGCTTTGAGAAACTCATAAACAGGTTTTGCACGATTCTGCAGAGCATCGCCGTTTTTGCCGACACCGTAAAAGAAGAACGAACCTACCAGACCAACGATCCATGCAACCATTGCCCAAAGGTGCACAGTATGCGCAGCCGCATGGTCCGTGTCAGCATGGTGTAAATGTTTCATGCCGGCCTTGATATTCTCACCAAGTCCTTGCGGCCACAAATCAAGCACACCACCCGCAACTGAAAGGACTGCAAGTGCGACCAGTGGAATCAGCATTGTAAGCGGACTTTCATGAGCATTCTCGGCGGCTTCGGACTTAGGCTGCCCAAGAAAAGCAATCCAGAACAAACGCCCCATATATCCAGCAGTCAGGAAAGCACCTCCAAGCAGAAGGGCAAAAATCAGAGTATTTTCTTTAACTAAACTACCGATTAAAATCGCATCCTTAGAATAGTATCCGGCAAAGCCAACTCCAGCGATCCCGAATCCACAGAGCGCCAACACACCAATGAAGAAAGTGATCGAAGTGATTGGCATCTTCTTAAGCATACCGCCCATCTTGAAAATGTCTTGTTCGTGGTGACAGCCATGAATGATCGAACCAGCGCCGAGGAACAGCAGTGCCTTAAAGAACGCGTGTGTGATCAAGTGGAACAATGCTACCCCTGGGTAGCCGAGACCGAACGCAGCCGACATGTAGCCGAGTTGCGAGAGGGTTGAATATGCCAGAATCTTTTTAATGTCATTTTGACCATACGCACAGAAACCTGCATACACCGCAACCGATGTACCAAGAATGGCAATGCCGCCAAGCACAGATTCAGGGAAGAGGAAGGTAATACGAATAAGGAAGTAAACACCCGCCGCAACCATTGTTGCCGCGTGGATCAGAGCTGATACTGGAGTCGGGCCCGCCATCGCGTCTGGCAACCAGACGTGCAACGGGAATTGAGCCGACTTACCGATGAAACCACACATAAGCAGTGCTGCAATCACCCAACTGATTAAGCTAGGATCAGCGTTCACAGCCGCGCCCATTGCTTCGAGGTTGGTGGTGCCGAAGTGCCAGTAAGCATATACGATACCGACAAGGAAACCGAGGTCGCCGATACGATTGACGATGAATGCTTTTTTCGAGGCCGCTGCGGCCTCGTCTGTATCGAGATAGTGCCCGATCAGCATATAAGAGCTAAAGCCGACCAATTCCCAGAAAACAAAGATCATGATCAAGTTATCCGCAAGAATAATGCCAACCATGGAGAACATGAAGATCGATAGACCAGCAAAGAAGCGCCCCTTAGACTTGTCCTCTGACATGTATCCAAGACTAAATATGTGAATCAGCAAACCAACAAAAGCGACCATCGCCAGCATTGTGGCTGCTTCTCCATCAAACAAGAAGCCCATCGACACGGTGAAGTTACCAAACTGCAACCAGTCAACAGCGGCACGAACCGGCCCAGCCTCACAGGCTTGGATTGCTAGATAACTAAAAGCACAGATAGCGGCAGCTGCTGCAACTGATACGTAGGAAGCCAATGTTCCGCGGCATCGCAGGAAGCAGGCAATCAGGACTGCGGATAGCAGTGGCGTGAGCAGAGCGGCGAGAAGTATTTGAGCGTCGGTCATGATACTAGTGACTCAGGGCGTTCAATTGGTCCACCATTACAGACTGACGACGTCGAAATAATGCAACAATAATGGCCAGGCCGAGAGCGACTTCGGCAGCCGCCACGGTGATGATAAAGAAGACGAAGAGGTTACCGTCCATTGTGCCGTTGTAACGAGAAAACGCAACGAATGCCAAATTCACGGCATTGAGCATAAGTTCAAGCGACATGTAAATGACGAGTGTATTCTGACGCAGGGTCACACCGAGTAGCCCCACTGCGAAGAGCAGTCCGGCTACGATAAGAAAAGCATTAAGTCCGACAGTCATGTTAAATAGCTATTGAAATTATAAATAATGACTAATCTTCCGCGACGTCGTGTTTTTTTGACACAACGATTACACCGATCATGGCAGCAAGAAGAAGGAATCCTGCCACTTGAAATGGCAGCATGTATTTAGTAAAGAGGCTGTAGCCAAAAGACTTGGAGGATGTGGTAAATGGCACACCACCATTGAATACCTCAGGATTTTCAGTCACGGCTGTTAGGACTGGCTCAGGTAAATGACTACCCGAAAACGCAGAGCAAACCAACATGGCAAGCAACAAGAAGCCGATCGCAGCTGCGCCAATGGTCAACTTATCCTTATATTCAGTAGCACCCTCTCCTTTATCTACATCGAGAAGCATAATGATAAAAAGGAATAACACCATGACCGCCCCCGCGTAAACCACCACTTGGATGACCGCAAGGAAGTAGGCTTCCAACAGGACAAAAAGCGCCGCGGTGCCGATAAAAGCAACGATCATGCACATGGCTCCATTAACCGCATTCGGTGTAAGGACCATTAACACAGCCGCAATCAGCGTGATCGCTGAAAAGACGTAAAACAGTATGTCTAACATTGTGTGAGAATTAGAAATTTATAATTGGGAATTAAGACTTAGGATTTTCGAACGATTCTGTGTAGTGTCAGACTTCAGTAATTCCTGATTTTTAATTGATTTAATGGGTATTACCCGCCTCTTCAGCGGCTTTTTTCTTGTCCCACTTGTGGTGTTTATCCGGCAAGGTGCCACCTAGTTCGTAGAGTTTGTCCTTCTTATTAATCATCTCTTCGCGGGTGTAGCCGGACATTGAAAAGATATCTTTTAGGAAAATAGCCTCTTCGGGACACACTTCCTGACAAAGGCCGCAATAAATGCAGCGTAGCATGTTGATCTCGAATTCTTTCGGCGCTTTCTCAACGTGTGCGCGATCTGGCTCGGCTTCAGCATCGATCTCACCGGGAATGATCTTGATTGCCTTCGGTGGGCAAACGAATTCACACAACTGGCAAGAGACACACTTTTCACGACCATTCGGGTCTTTCACCAGCGTGGGCACGCCTCGATAATTTTCAGGGATGACGGGACGCTGCTCCGGGTACTCCAGAGTGATCGTCTTATCAAACATCGCAGATAGGGTAGTCTTCAACCCGGTAACGATTTGCGGAATAAATGTTTTTTCCGCGAAAGTGAGCGGTTTACGCTCTAAAACTTTTGTCTTAGCCATACTAGTTGCGTTTTAAAGTGTATCGTAGATTGCGATGAGTAATGTGTTGAAGATCAAATTACCGATCGCAAGTGGTAGCAGAATCTTCCAGCCAAGTGCCATCACTTGATCATAGCGGAAGCGAGGAAGCGTCCAGCGTACCCAAATGAAGAAGAAGACCATAAAGAAGACCTTAGCCATAAACCACAGTACTGATAGCACTGCGCCAAACTGACTAGCACCCCAAGGATCTGCCATTCCCGGCAGAAAATTCCAGCCCCCAAGGAACAGCAACACGAACAAGGCTGAGCCCATGATAACGTGCGCATACTCGGCTACGAAAAACAGCCCGAATTTAAAGCAACCATACTCGGTGTGGAAACCACCTACGAGGTCGGTTTCCGATTCCGCCATATCGAATGGTAGACGATTGGTTTCGGCAAAAACGGAGACCAGGAAGATCAATGCAGATAGTGGCTGCCAAATAACCAACCAAAGCCCTGCTTGTGACTCGACCACACCGAAGAGTGACAGACCGTAATCAGTGCCAGGCGCAGAAGCCCACATGAATACCGGAAGGATCGAAAGCCCCATCGCCAATTCATAAGAGACCATTTGTGCGCATGCACGGATCGCACCAAGAAACGGATATTTACTATTGGAGGACCAACCAGCGAGGACGATGCCATACACACCTAAGGAAGAAACCCCTAAGATGAAAAGCATACCAACGTCGATATTGGCGAGAACCAGAGGTTGAACGACACCAAGTGGATCAACATAGCGACCAAACGGTAACACCACCATTGTGGTGAGTGCTGGCGCCAAGGCCAAAATCGGAGCTAAGTAGTAGTAGCCCTTCTTCACGTGGCCGGGAGTGATCTCTTCCTTAAACAGGAATTTCAATCCATCCGCAACGGGTTGAAAGACGCCCAAGCGTGTCAGGATATTACCGAGAATCGGAATATGCCCAAGCAAAGGCAGACGTGTGCGATTCGGGCCAGTGCGGCCTTGAATCCAACTCGAAACCTTGCGCTCCGCGAGAACGGAGTAACTGCAAAGCCCCATGAAGACCGATATCATCGCGATTGAGAAAACAATCGGTAATGTAAACGGTAGTGTATTAGTCAAGAATTCCATATCCGGCAATTTACTTTAAGCTTGATTGGCAGTGGCTTGCGCCTCCTTGAACGCGACTGGATCGAATTTTAAATTCTTGGTTTCAACGAAAGGTAAATCAATGAAGGATGCCGGATCAAGCGAAACGCCTTCGTCGGAGATACCACGCCAGCTAAGTCCCGCAAAAGCGCTTATCTTTTCAGCGATGCGCTGCCAAACGAGGTCGATTGTTAACGCGCTTGGCTTTTCATCACCCAAGGATGCCACAATTTTTTCCAATACATTAATATCGGATTGAATACCATGTGGACCAGGCACCGCCGCCTTGAACTTCTGCAGACGGAAACTTTGGTTTACAAATGAACCATCCTTTTCGTAGACCATCAACGATGGGCAAACGACATTGGCCACTTGGCTCACTGCATTCGCATGTGTACCGAAGTAAACGAGCTTCACCTTAGCGAGTAGTTCAGAGGAGAGTCCAAGCTTCGTCACGTCTTCGTTCACGACGACGAGTGTCTTAACCGCACCAGATTTGATCGCAGCTACGAGCGTTGTCAGATCTGCTTCTGGAAGTGTTTTGATCAAACCATTCAGTAGCGCACCGCGAAGATTCGGAGAGCGATCTTCTGAAAGTAAAATCCCATCGCCCTCACCTGTGCGACCGACCAGAGTTACGGCTGCGCCACAGCGATCTGCCATCACACGATAGTAGAATTGCTCTTCAACCGAACTGCTTGCCGAACCAATCAAGGCCACACTGCCAGCTTTCAACAAGTCAACAGTGGCCTGCGCGGTTTCAGCGTCAGTTTTGTGCACACCTTCGATAGTGTAATGAATGAGACGATCATCCGACTCGGATGCTTTAAAAAGTTCACGACCTGAGTCGGTCATCCATGTATCATTCACAGCATCATTACGTCGTGGCGTGATACGGTAAATCTTACCTTCGCGGCTCCAAATTTCTGTATTCGCACCAATACTACTTTCGGTACAAATACTGTTGGTACGCTTGAGAAACCAAACACGCATCTTAAAACGAAAGTCCGTGCTGGTGAGCGCACCCACTGGACAAATATCAACCGTATTCAGCGAATAATTGTGTTCCAGCCCTTTACCTGGGTAGCAAGTCAGGGTTGAGTAAGTGCCACGATCAACAAAACCGAGCACATCTTCACCTGCGACTTCTTTAGAGAAGCGCACACAACGAGAGCATAGGATACAGCGCTCATCATCAAGAGTGACGCGCGCACCAAGCTTAGTGCGCTTAGGTTTTACATTCTTTTGCTCGATGAAACGGCTGTAACCACGACCGTGTTCAGCAGAAAATTCCTGCAAGCGGCACTCCCCAGCTTGGTCGCAAATCGGACAATCCAGTGGGTGATTGATCAACAATAGCTCAGTCACGCCATTACGGGACTCTTTAACTATTTCAGAATTCGTACGGATGTGCATACCAGGCGAAGCGTTAGTCGCACAAGCGATCGTCGGCTTTGGCATCCAACCGATCTTTTGCACACCATTCTCATCAAGAACGGCCTCGCCAGTACTGCGGTCACGCATCGGCATACCCATTTCAACCATGCACATGCGGCAATTACCTGCGATCGATAGTTTTGGATGGTAGCAATAATGCGGCACTTCCTGGCCTTTACCAGCTAACTTTACCGCTTCGATGATGTTGATCCCCTTGGGCACATCAATCTCCTGCCCATCAATATTGATGGTGATGTTTTCGACTATACTTTGAATTTCCATAGTCTTAGATCAAAGTAGTTTTCTCAGCTGTGGGTTTACCATCTTTACGAAGGGCGGCTTGGGTGCGGGCTTTTTCCACAAACTCATCATTAAATTTCGCGATAAAGCTCTGCACCGGCCATGAAGCCGCTTCACCGAACGCACATATGGTGCGACCAGCAATTTGGTCAGCAATGTCTTTAAGCAACTGTGCATCTTCTTCGCGTGCTTCACCATCGACCATACGTTGTGTCACCTTTCGCATCCAAGGCACCCCTTCGCGACAGGGTGTGCACTGACCGCAACTTTCGTGTGCGTAAAAATAGTTAATATTCGCGAGTGCCTCAACCATGTCGGTCGAGTCATCCATTACGATCACACCTCCGGAACCGGACATCGAACCAACTAAACCAAGGCTATCAAAATCCATCGGAATATCTTCGATGCCCCAATCAAACTCGGTGCCGTCCTTGAGCTTACCTGTAAAGCGTTCATCCGCGCGTAAGACCTTCGCCGAAGAACCACCAGGAATGACAGCCTTTAGCTTGCGCCCAGGCTTGAGACCACCGCATACATCATAAATGAGCTCTCCCAAAGTGATTGCGGAACACGGAAATTCGTAGTAGCCAGGCTTTTGTACGTGGCCAGAGACACACCAAATACGTGTGCCAGTATTACCTGGAGTGCCGATTTCAGAGAAGCCTTGACCACCAAGTTCAATGATGTGCTTCACATCGCACAATGTTTCCACGTTGTTGACGATGGTTGGACATTGGTAGAGACCAAGGGCTGCGGGAAAATAAGGAGGCTTGATACGCGGATTCGCACGATTGCCTTCGATCGATTCAATCAAGCCAGTTTCTTCGCCACAGATGTAAGCGCCGGCACCACGGTGCACGATAATGTCACACGAGTATCCGGTGCCTAAAATGTTATCACCAAGTAAATTCTTTTCACGGGCCTCTTCGATCGCACGTTCGAGAATCTTGTAGCCTTCGAAAAACTCACCACGGATATAAATAAAGGCGAGCTTTGCCTGAATCGCGAAAGCGGAGCACATCATGCCTTCGATCAGCTGATGCGGGTCTTGGTAGATGATTTGACGGTCTTTAAAAGTGCCTGGCTCCGATTCATCCGCATTACAAACTAGGTAAATCGGTTTACCCGACTTGCGGTCGAGAAACTTCCACTTCATTCCTGCAGGAAAACCTGCGCCACCGCGGCCGCGCACGCCGGATGTCAGGACATCCGCGCAAATATCTTCGGGCTGCATGGTGACCGCCTTCTTTAATTGCTCGTAGCCGCCGTGCTTTACGTAGCAGTCGATGTCGTTGGTGTAGCCTGGCTCGTCGATGTGCTTAAAAATAAGCCTATGTTCCTGTGGTGTTGGCATGTGATTGAGATGGAGGACTGCCGGAAGTGGCGAAGCAATTGGAAATTAAAGAATAGGAGAAAGAAGCGACTAGATTTCGCCGTTCTTGATCTTGGTTGCGAGCTCAGATGCCTTGTCTGGATCGACATCGGTGTATTCATCTTCGCCGATCATCACGACTGGGCCTTTAGCGCAATCCGCGTGACACTCGACAAAATCAAGTGTCACAGAACCATCTTCGTTAGTGTGGCCGACCTTACAGTTGAATTCTTTTTCTAGGCGTTCACAGGTCTGGTACGCACCTGCTAAGGCGCAAGGTAGTGTCCGGCAAACACGCACGTGATGTTGACCGGTCGGCTCAGTGCGAAGCATCGGGTAAAAAGTGACTAGCTCAAGAATGTTAATTGGCTGTAGTTCTAAGCGGCCAGCGATCCACTCGACTGCCTCGTTTGAAAGGTAGCCTTGATCCTCTTGCACCAAGTGGCACAGTGGCAGCGCAGCGCTCTTCATCGTTGGATAGCGCGGCACTAACTTCTCAATTTTTTCGATTGTTTCGGATTTTAAATTCATTGCTTAATTCTTTATCAATTAGCCATTACGCTACCTAGCGATCACACTCTCCCATCACGAAGTCGAGCGAACCGAGGATGACAGTGATGTCGGTGAGAAAGTGGCCTGGAATAAGTTTATCGAGAATACTAAGATTGCAAAATGACGGGCCGCGAATCTTCATGCGATAGGGCACACCACCACCCTTTGAATGAATAAAAAATCCAAGGGCACCTTTCGGGTTTTCGGCTTCGAAATACACTTCGCCCGCTGGAATCTGCGGCCCTTCGGTCACAATCATGAAGTTCTGAATCAGTTCCTCCATGCTGGTGAGCACTTTAGCCTTCTGCGGAGCAAAGATTTTCTTCGCGTCTTCGGCATAGTAAGAGCCTTCAGGGAATTTACCGATGCACTGACGGATAATTCCCACACTTTGGCGAATCTCCTCAGCACGCATCAAATAGCGATCGTAGCAATCTCCGTTGGTGCCAATCGGCACTTCGAAATCATAGTTATCATAACCCAAGTACGGCTTATCCTTGCGTAAATCAAGATCCACGCCGCAGGCGCGAAGATTAGGACCAGTTAAACCATAAGCGAGTGCGTCTTCTTTCGAAATCGTACCAATACCGACGGTGCGATCCATAAAGATGCGGTTACGAGTCAGCAGCTTATCAACCTGATCAAGCACAGGCAACACGCCCTTACAGAATTCAAGCACTCGGCCCAACCAGCCATCAGGAATGTCCCGCGCGACGCCGCCGATCCGTGTGTAGCTGGTGGTAAAACGTGCGCCGGTCAATTCTTCGAACAGTGTGTAAAGTTTTTCACGCTCAGTGAAAGTATACATAAATACCGTCCATGCACCTGCATCCATTCCGTACACGCCCACTCCCAGTAAGTGCGAAGAGACACGTGCCAACTCGCAGCAGATCAAACGAATTGCCTGGCAGCGTTCTGGCACTTCTAGGTTTGCTAGTTTCTCAACAGCCAACGCATAGGCGACATTGTTCGAAAGCGGCGCAATATAGTCCAAGCGATCCGTGTATGGAATAAACTGATTGTAAGTCATGCTCTCGGCAATCTTCTCATCACCGCGGTGCAGGTACCCCAACACAGGCTCGCACTTCTTAACGACGTCGCCGTCGAGCTTCATTTTTAGGCGCAACACGCCGTGTGTGGTCGGGTGTGACGGCCCGACGTTGAGCATCATGGTCTCGCCTTGCAGCTCACCTTCAAGCTCGCTTGCACGTGTACCGGCATCCCCGATTGAAATTTCTTTGCTAGTGGCCATTTAAAAATTCTCTTATTTACCGCAGGGTTTTATCTTTTTCTCACTCCAGCTCTCATCACGAGCTCGTGGCTCAGTCTGACTCATTGGGCCATCCGCTGAAGAAACGAATGGGCCACCGACCATTGGCGCAGGCTTCACGGACATTCCTGTAATTTCAGCGACATCATCCGCCGGCAATGGCACTTCGATACCAGCCAATGGAAAATCCTTACGCAATGGGTGGTATGGATAAGCATCCCACATTAAAATTCGTGTCAAATCTGGGTGCCCTTGGTAGCGAATGCCCATCAAATCGTATGTTTCACGTTCGTGCCAATTTGCCGCAGCATACACACTCGTCAGCGACGGCAGTGCCGGATTAATGTCATCGGTACAATCCGCTGCCACACGTAAATACTCGTGCTTGGACGTCGACAGAAAGTGGTAAATTCCGGTAAAGCGCGGGCTCTGTGCATCCCAATCGATCGCAGTTACATCCACTAACATGTCGTAGCCAAAATCATCGCGTAGTGCCGAGCACAGCTCAATCAGCTGTGATGACGCGCAGTTTAAAGCAACGTGATCGGAAGACTCGCGCTCTATAAGAGTTTCGAAGCGCTCCTTGAGAAGAGCCAAATCACTGGTTGTCATAGCTTAACTTTCCTTCGTAGCTTCGGCTACTTGATTCAAATTGGCCTTTTCAGGAAACAAGTTCTTAACCGAACGCTCGGCCCCGATCTTGTCCTGCAGTTTAATCATCGCATCCAGCAGTGCCTCCGGACGCGGAGGACAACCACTAATATAAACATCGACTGGGATAATCTGATCCACGCCCTGCAAGGTCGCATACGAGCGATACATCCCACCAGTGCTCGCACAAGCGCCCATCGCGACTACCCATTTCGGTTCTGCCATCTGATCGTAAATACGACGCACGACTTCAGCCATTTTGTAAGTCACCGTGCCCGCAACGATCATGCAATCTGCCTGACGTGGCGAAAAACGCATCACTTCCATCCCAAATCGGGAAATATCGAACCGCGCACCACCTGCGGCCATCAATTCAATCGCGCAACAAGCGAGGCCCATCGGCATCGGCCAAACCGAGTGTTTGCGAATCCAGTTAATTACAGCATCCGCCTGAGTGACAATGACTTCACCCTCGACCTTACTATCATAAGCT
>Ga0115102_10103690_pt1 | contig 10708 bp, 8 predicted proteins | sample MBTome_5_FD_89644 | JGI IMG/M metagenome (GOLD analysis project Ga0115102, IMG submission 89644) | Marine eukaryotic communities from Pacific Ocean to study complex ecological interactions - MBTS_5May14_M2_3um Metatranscriptome... | ecosystem: Environmental > Aquatic > Marine > Oceanic | place... | reverse complement strand
TTTAAAGTTGGGAATTTCTAACTTAATCAAAGCTTTTTCCAAATATGCCAGATTCTGAAAACATGTGCCGACTTTTGTTAAATGAGACATAATTGTCTTAGAGTCGAGATTTAGTAAATACTGTCAGAAGAATCAAGTTGTATAATTTTTTTAAAATGTTCTTATCAAACAATATTATATAAAAAAAATAAAACTAACAACCGTCTATTTATAATTTTAAATTAGAGTTTAAATTATTGTTTATTTGAAACAATAATTTAAATAATATTAGCTTTCTTCAATAAATTAAAAACAGTTGGAGTAGGTTTAACACCTACATTTAACCAATCTTTTATTTTTTCATTATTAAATGAAGATTGTTTGGTAATTGGATTATAATAACCGACTTCTTCTATAGGTTTTCCATCTCTTTTTACAGTATTTTCCATAATAACTAAACGATAAAATGGAGAACTTTTACGTCCCATTCTTTTCAAGCGTAATTTTAACATATTTTTATAGTATAATAAATTAATTTATCGACGTGAATAATATTCAATAACAAGTAATTCTTTAATATCTAAACTTACATCATTCCGGTCACAATAATCTAAAACAGTTGCCTCTAATTTAGATTGATTAAATTTTAAATGGCCAGATAAATTCAAAGTTTTGTTATTTTTTAAATTGGATTTAATAAGGTTTTGTGAAGTAGACTTACATTTAATACTAATAGTATCATTCAACCTACATTGAAAGCTTGGGATACTAATAACTTTGTTGTTTACCATAATATGTCCGTGATTTACCAATTGGCGAGCTTGAGCGACAGTTGAACCAAATCCTAGACTATAACAAATAGTATCTAATCTCATTTCTAATAACTGAAGTAATATTAATCCTGTAACTCCTTGACGTCTACGTGCTTCTTTAATATATCTATATAATTGATTTTCTGTTAAGCCATAATTAAATCGTAATTTCTGTTTCTCTTCTAATCTTAAACCATATTCGGTAGGCTTTTTATTATTGTCAACATTTAATCTTCCATGTTGACCAGGACGAATACTATTCGACGGCTTTTTTGTTAAACCTGGTAACGTCCCTAGACGTCGTTTTATACGTAGTTTCGGTCCTCTATAACGTGACATATTAGCATCTTAAAGATAATCGTTTTGTTTTATAAGTCTTAACCTTTTATTTAGGGCGAATGATCGGACTTGAACCGACGAATGGTGGAACCACAACCCACTGCCTTAACCACTTGGCCACACCCGCCATATTACGATTTAATGTTATCAATTCTAAAAGATTAGAGCTAGCTTTTTAAGACGAAACAATTTTTAATAATTAAATTAATCAGAAAAATAAATGAACTCAAATAAAACTTTTTTTTTAAATGGTCACAGATTTTTAATAACTAAAGATTTAACTTTGAATCAGGTTCTAGAGTATTTCGGTTATCAAAACTTTCTTTTTATAATAGAATATAACAACTTAATTTGTAATAAAAATAAATGGGATGGAACAAAAATAAATTCTAATGACACAATTGAGATTATTTCAATTGTTGGAGGTGGTTAAGTTATTTTATTGCTTATTTTTTAACATATTATATTGATATTTAATATATTTTACATAAACATTAAATATCAATATAATATGTTAAAAATAAGGATCAACAATATAAGTAATTCTTCAATTTTAATAAAAAAATCCGAATTAAATAATGGTCCGCGTGAAGTTATCCAAGACACGATAATGACTACTGGAATGAAATCAGTTCAAGGGTCTGCTTATCTAGCAGACAATAGCACAGATAAAATTACACTCCTAGCCGAAAAAACGGCTAATATTGTTAATAAAGGAACAGCATTAGCTGATAGCGAGTCAGCCGGTACTTTAAGTAAAATTGTATATAAGACAACCAAAGATATAGCTGGTGCTGATACTGTTTGCAATAAACTATATATTATATCGGGTGTTCATGAATCTGTTACTCCATCCTGTTCAATCTTTAAGATTATTCTTTTTAGAGGTCAAATTTATCTAGGAGCGAAAATTACTAGTAAAAGATGCATGGCTTTTCAAAATGCTTGCGCAGGTGAAGGTTGCTAAGTTTCTTCAATCCTAAACTATTGTATGAAATTGTCGTGCTGTATCCCGACAATTTCATACAATAGTTTAGGAGCTAAATGTTTTAAATAATAAATTATAGTTAATTTTATTATTTATTTATATAAAATTAAAAATAAAATAATTTCGATCAATTATTTTATTTTTAATTTTATTTTAGAAGGGTTAACTAACTCGTTTTTGTATCTTAAATTTATAGGAAAATCATAACTTAACATACCAATATTGAACCATACTATATTTTAGTACGATTTTCAATAAACACGCATTTTCAACATGTATAGCCTAGAAATCATAACTAAGTAATTCAGTTAAAGTGACGTTGTTTTTTATAAGGTTCGATTTTAAAATTTATTAGTAAACAAATAAAATCATGAAAAATTATTATGAAAATATTTTAGCCAATCATAATTATGTAGCAAAACCAAATGTAGCTCGGGTTACAGATATTACTAGTTTCGAATTATCTGAAGGTAAAATAATTTATGTATTTTTCTGTTTGGATTCATTCTCAAATAGAATTATTGTTTCTATATTTGAACGAAACCATTTATTTGGTATTAATTTAAGTTTTTACTATTGTAAAATTAAGATTTTAAAGTGCGGACTCTATCGACATTGTAAAATTTTCTTTCTTTTGGCTCTTGAACTGTTATATCTAATTGATCTGTATATGTTTCTTCATCGGTAGCACCAAATGGATTCTGGTAAATCATATTTAGTGATTCTAATTTATTTTCTTCTTCAACAGAGCTGAAAAAATGATTTATTTTTACCATTTTCTTTATATCTCCTGAATTTGAAGTTAATTTGACTGTTGCACTATTTAAAAGGTTTCGGAGCTCAGTAATATTATTACTAGTATTTAACTCTTGTTTTAATACATCTAATGTTTTTCTTTTTATAATAATTTCTGTACCTGGTTTAAGCTCACTAGATAAGCATTGTTCAGCTAGTGTATCCTCTAAATAATGCATTATTGTTCGACGTAATGGTCGGGCACCATAAAGTGGATCATAACCATCTTCGACTAATAGTGCTCGTGTTGCATTACTTACACTTAATTTAATATTTTTCTCTTTTAATCGATCAATTAATTGATTAATCATAATGATTGAAATATCCCAAATATTATGTTCTGATAAATGATTGAATACTATAATTTCATCAACACGATTTAGAAACTCAGGTCGGAAGAAATTTTTAAGCTCTTCTTTAACAAGTTTAGTTGTTTTTTTAACAACTTCAATATTTTGTTCTGGTTTTATTTCAGGTTCCCATTCGCCAAAACGATCATCGTTAACAGTTAAACGAAGAGTAGATCCTAAATCTTCTTTTTTAGGATTAACTCCACTTTCCCGTTCAATTATTTTAGATCCTAAATTTGTTGTCATAACAATCAATGTATTTGTAAAATCTATAACTCGTCCTTTTGAATCTGTAAGCCTACCATCATCTAAAATTTGTAATAATAAATTAAAAACATCTGGATGAGCTTTTTCCACTTCATCGAATAAAACAACTGAATATGGTTTTGATCTAACAGATTCTGTTAATAAACCACCTTCGTTATAGCCTACATAACCTGGTGGAGATCCTATTAATTTTGCTACAGTGTGCTTTTCCATATATTCAGACATATCTAAACGGACAAAATTATCTTTACTACTAAACATAAAATCAGTTACAACTTTTGTTAATTCTGTTTTACCTACACCAGTTGGTCCTGCAAAAATAAAACTTGCAATTGGTCGATCAGGATTTCTTAGACCAACACGTGATCTACGAATTGAATTTGCTACTGATACAACAGCTTGTGTCTGGCCAATAACTCGTTCACGTAAAATAGCTTCCATATTTAATAATTTCTCAGATTCAGAACCTGAAATTTTATTTACTGGGATACCTGTCCAATTTGAAACTACATTAGATACATCATTTTCAAGTACTTTATCAACTTCAATTCTAGTAAAGCCTCTAAGTTCGTTAGATAATGTTGATTGTTTCATAATTCTAACATGAGTTCGTAATTCGAGTTCTTTTTCTAAATGACTTGAAGCTACAGAGAATTTTTGTGTCTTTACTGCTTTTTCTTTATTTTCAATAGCTTGATTTAACTCATCAAGTAAAGCTCGTAATCCTTCCGGTAATCGTCTATTTTCTAATCGAACTCTTGCACCTGCTTCATCTAAAACATCAATAGCTTTATCTGGTAAGAATCGGTCTGCAATATATTTATCTGATAATGTTACCGCTTTTTCTATAGCTTCACGTTCATATGTTAAACTATGATGTTGTTCGAATTTAGGTTTTAAGCCTTGTAAAATTTCGATAGCTGTTCCAATATCAGGTTCTTCAACCATAACTGGCTGAAACCGTCGTTCTAAAGCTGGGTCACGTTCAATATATTTGCGATATTCATCTTTTGTTGTCGCTCCAACACAGCGAAATTTTCCTCTAGCTAATGCTGGTTTTAAAATATTAGCAGCATCTACAGCTCCTTCTGCGGCACCAGCACCAACAAGAGTATGAATTTCATCAATTACAAGTATAACAGCTTTAGAATTTTGAACTTCTTCTAAAATTCTCTTTAGTCGATCTTCAAACTCTCCTCTATATTTCGTACCAGCAAGTACGGAACCTAAATCTAAAGAAACTACTAAACTACCATCTAAAAATTCTGGCGCTGCCTCTTTTAAAATAATTTGAGCTAAACCTTCTGCAACAGCTGTTTTTCCAACACCAGGTTCTCCAATTAAAACAGGGTTGTTTTTTGTCCGTCTAGCTAAAATTGCGATCAAATTATTAATTTCTTTCTCTCTCCCAATTACTGGGTCTAATTTTCCTTCTGCACCTTCTTTAGAAATATTTTCTGAATATTCGTCAAGTGTTGGCGTAAGACTACCTTTACGATCTCTTTCTAGTAGAAATTTCTCTGTTTGTGTTAATGGTCTTAAAATTTCTTCTTGCGTTTCTTCAATAGAATCGAAAACGAAATTACGTAATTTTACAGTATCTACTGCTAACTTATCAAGTGTTCGCATAGCCACACCATCTGTCTCTGTTAATAGTGCTAATAAAAGGTGTTCTGTTCCTACAAAATTTTGACCAAGATCTTTACCTTCATTAACTGCCATTTCTAAAACACGTTTAGCTCTAGGGGTGAATGGTATTTCTGAAGCTACAAATCCAGTACCTCGTCCTATGTATAATTCTATTTCTTTTCTAGCTTTTTTAAGCGAAACTTTCATTTTTCTTAAAGCTTTAGCACCAATCCCATGACGTTGCCCTATTACCCCGAGTAATAGCTGCTCTGTTCCAACGAAATTATGCCCCATTCTTCTAGCTTCCTCTTGAGAAAGCATAATAACTTTAATTGCTCCTTCTGTAAATCGTTCGAACATAATATAATCTCCTTTAGGTTAATACACTTACTATTATAGCAGAAAAGTCTTATAATTAAAATAATTATTTTAAAGTTTTAAAATTAGCTTAAAATTTTTGAAAATCCTGGGATATAAATAGACCAGGATTTTCATTTCTATCTAACTTTAATTCTATATAAATTTACATAATGGTTATTATGCAAATTTGCCTGAAGTTGAAGCAATTACAAAAGCAGCATAAGTTAGAATAAAACCTACAGAAAAATGTACTAAACCTACTAATCGTGCTTGTACAATTGATAATGCTACTGGTTTATCTCTCCAACGTACTAAATTAGCTAATGGAGTACGCTCATGTGCCCAAACTAAAGTTTCAATTAATTCTTGCCAATATCCACGCCATGAAATTAAGAACATAAAACCAGTTGCCCAAATTAAATGTCCAAATAAGAACATCCAGGCCCAAACAGCTAAATTATTCATACCAAATGGATTATATCCATTAATTAATGGTGAAGAGTTTAACCATAAATAATCTCTTAACCATCCCATAATATAATTTGAGGACTCATCAAATTGGCCTGGGTTACCACCCCAAATTGTCATATGTTTCCAATGCCAATAAAATGTTGTCCAACTAATTGTATTTAACATCCAAAACATTGCTAAATAAAAAGCATCCCAAGCTGAAATATCACAAGTACCACCACGACCGGGCCCATCACATGGAAAACTATATCCAAAATCTTTTTTATCAGGCATTAGTTTTGAACCACGAGCATCTAAAGCACCCTTTACTAAAATTAATGATGTTACATGCAAACCTAAAGCTATAGCATGATGAACTAAAAAATCACCAGGACCAATTTTTAAGAATAAATCATTTTTGCCACTATTGATTGCATCTAACCAACCAGGTAACCATACTTGACTACTAGCAGTTCTTGCTGGACTATTAGATGATGATAGTAAAATATCAAATTGATATACCGCTTTACCTGAAGCAGCTTGAATATATTCAGCAAACAATGGTTCAAATAATATTTGTTTTTCTGGTTGTCCAAAAGCTACTACGGTATCATTATGAATATATAAACCTAATGTGTGGAATCCTAAGAACAAAGAAGCCCAACTTAAATGAGAAATAATAGCTTCTTTATGTTCTAACATTCGTGCTAACACATTTACTTTATTTAATTCTGGATCATAATCACGTACAAAAAAGATTGCACCATGTGCAAAAGCACCAACCATTAAAAATCCAGCAATATATTGATGATGAGTATATAAAGCTGCTTCAGTTGTAAAATCTTTTGATAAAAATGCATAGGGAGTTAAAGCATACATATGTTGTGCTGTTAACGAAGTTGCTACACCTAAACAGGCTAATGCAAGACCTAATTGCATATGTAAAGAATTAGTTATTGTTTCAAATAAACCAATATGACCTTTACCTAATTCTCCACCTGGAGGACGATGGGCGTCTAAAATCTCTTTCATATTATGACCAATACCAAAATTAGTACGATACATATGACCAGCAACGATAAATACAACAGCAATCGCTAATTGATGATGTGCTATATCACTTAACCATAAAGCTTGGGATTGTGGATGAAAACCACCTAAAAATGTTAAAATTGCTGTACCAGCACCTTTACTTGTTCCATATATATGATTAGCCGAGTCAGGATTTTCAGCATAAACAGTCCAATTTCCTGTAAAAAATGGTTTCAAACCTGCTGGATGTGGAGGAGTTGTTAAAAAATTATCCCAACCTACATGAACACCACGTGAAGCAGGCAATGCTACATGTACAATATGTCCTGTCCAAGCTAATGAACTAACACCAAATAAACCTGATAAATGGTGATTTAAACGTGATTCATTATTTTTAAACCAAGATAAACTTGGTCGGAATTTTGGTTGTAAGTGTAACCAACCTGCAAATAATAAAGCAGAAGATAATAAAAGTAAACCAATTGAACCTGTATATAGTTCTTGATTTGTTCTAAATCCAATAGTATACCACCATTGATAAACACCTGAATATGCTATATTTACAGGATATGTTCCAGAAGCTTTACTAAAAGCTTTTAATGCAGACTCACCAAAATGAGGGTCCCAAATTGCGTGTGCAATAGGTTTTGTTTTTAATGGGTTAGTAACCCATGTTTCAAAATTTCCTTGCCATGCAACATGAAATAAATTTCCAGCTGTCCATAAGAAAATTACTGCTAAGTGACCAAAATGAGACGCGAAAATTTTTTGATATAAGTTTTCTTCTGTCATACCATCATGTGCTTCCAAATCATGGGCAGTTGCAATACCATACCAAATACGACGTGTCGCAGGATCCTGTGCAAGGGCTTGGCTAAACTTCGGAAATTTAGTTGCCATAATTATTTGATGCCTTTTCATATAAATATTGATTAGAAATAGCATGATACGAACGTTTATTACTTGTATTTATTATTATTATTCAATCTGAAATATTAAAATATATTTATACGGAACAATTTTAAAGAAAGATAATTCTTAACTAATTGAAATTGATCGTGCTAAGAAGAACGACCAAGTTGTTCCAATACCACCTAATAAATAATGCGCTAAACCAACCGCACGACCTTGTGTAATACTTAATGCACGAGGTTGAATTGTAGGAGCAAAATTTAATTTATTATGAGCCCAAACGATAGATTCAATTAATTCTTGCCAATAACCACGACCACTAAATAGGAACATTAAACTAAATGCCCAAATGAAGTGTGCACCTAAGAAAATTAAACCATAAGCAGATGAAGCTGAACCATAAGATTGTATAACTTGTGATGCTTGTGACCATAAAAAATCACGTAACCATCCATTAATTGTAATTGAACTTTTTGCAAAATTACCACCAGTTATATGTGTAATACTACCGTCTGGTGCTACTGAACCCCAAACATCAGATTGCATTTTCCAACTAAAATGGAAAATTACAAGAAATTGAATTATACATCCAAAATAAACCTAAAAATACGTGATCCCAACTTGAACTTTGACAAGTACCCCCACGACCTGGTCCATCACAAGGGAAACGGAAAACTAAATTAGCTTTATCTGGAATTAATTTTGAACTACGTGCATATAATACACCTTTCAATAAAATCAAAACTGTTACATGAATTGTAAATGCATGAATATGATGAACCATAAAATCTGCGGTACCTAATTTAATTGGCATCATAGCAATTTTTCCACCAACTGCTACAACTTCTCCACCAAAAGCATAACTTGTTGTAGCAAGTGCATTTGGAGCTGTTGTACCTGGTGCTAATAAATGAATATTTTGAATCCATTGTGCAAAAATCGATTGTAGCTGGATAGCTTTATCTGAGAACATATCTTGTGGACGACCTAATGCACGCATTGTATCATTGTGAATATAAAATCCGAAAGCGTGTGTTCCTAAAAAAATACAAACCCAATTTAAATGAGAAATAATAGCATCTCGATGACGTAATACACGGTCTAATAAATTGTTATAATTATTTGCTGGTGTATAATCTCGTACCATAAAAATAGCACCATGAGCTGCTCCACCAACAACACAGAAACCACCGATCCACATATGATGTGTAAATAATGATAGTTGTGTTGCATAATCTGTTGCAATATATGGATAAGGAGGCATTGCATACATATGATGTGCAACAATAATACTTAAAGAACCCATCATAGCCAAATTAATTGCTAATTGAGCATGCCATGAGGTTGTTAAAATCTCATATAAACCCTTATGACCTTCACCTGTAAAAGGACCTTTATGTGCTTCTAAAATTTCTTTCATACTGTGACCAATACCAAAATTTGTACGATACATATGACCTGCAACAATAAATAAAACAGACAAAGCTAAATGATGATGTGCAATATCACTTAACCATAAACCACCTGTTATTGGGTTTAAACCACCTTTAAATGTTAAAAAATCAGAATATTCACCCCATTGACCACTAAAGAATGGTACTAAACCCTTTGCAAAGCTAGGATATAACTGACTCATTAATTCTCGATTAATTAAAAATTCATGTGGTAATGGAATCTCTTGTGGAGCTACACCTGCATCCAATAATTTATTAATTGGTAGTGCTATATGAATTTGATGTCCAGACCAAGATAAACAACCTAAACCCAATAAACCTGCTAAATGATGATTCATCATTGATTCAGCATTCTGGAACCATTCTAATTTTGGTGCAGCTTTATGGTAATGAAACCAACCAGCAAATAGCATAATCGCTGACATTGCTAATCCACCGATTGCTATCCAATATAATTCTACTTCACTAGTAATTCCTTCAGCACGCCACATTTGAAACCAACCAGATGTTGTTTGAACACCTTGGAAATTACCCCCAAGGTCTCCATTAAGTACTTCTTGACCAACAATTGGCCAGACAACTTGTGAACTTTGCTTAATATTAATTGGGTCAGTTAACCAAGCTGAGTAATTCGAAAAGTAAGCACCATGGAAATGCATTCCACTAATCCAGAAAAAAATCACTGCTAATTGTCCAAAGTGGGCGCTAAAAACTTTCCGCGATACTTCTTCTAATGAACTTGTCTGACTATCAAAATCATGTGCATCTGCATGTAGATTCCAAATCCATGTTGTTGTTTTTGGACCTTTTGCTAATGTTCTCGAAAAATGTCCAGGTTGTGCCCATTTTTCAAAACTTGTTTCTACTGCATTCTTTTCAACAAAAACTTGCACATTTTTTGTGCGACTATCAGTTGAGCTTATTGCCATTGTTTTTCTCCTTGCTGGGAGATAAAATTTTACGAAACACTTACAAAAATTAATTTTACCATAGTCTATTCGGCGAATTGTAAGTTTTCAATGTTTTCAGTATTCTATTATACAGTAATTAGTCAGAAAATTATATTAATTTTATTAAAATTAAAATAAATATCAATGAGAGTAATTAATTCAGTTTTTTGATAAATTACAAACAATAAAAGCATTTATTAAGATTATTATTAATCAAAGTTTTCAAAGTTCTATATTATTCCACAATTATAGAAGATAGGAAGAAATTCGGAAAATACAGAGTTTGGGTATTAGAAGTAGCTATTTTACAATAACTTTACCTTTCTAGAATCGTTTTTAAAACAATGTTATGAGAAAGTATGCGCAAATAATGCCATAAAAAATTTTAGCT
>Ga0115102_10594873_pt1 | contig 10759 bp, 6 predicted proteins | sample MBTome_5_FD_89644 | JGI IMG/M metagenome (GOLD analysis project Ga0115102, IMG submission 89644) | Marine eukaryotic communities from Pacific Ocean to study complex ecological interactions - MBTS_5May14_M2_3um Metatranscriptome... | ecosystem: Environmental > Aquatic > Marine > Oceanic | place... | reverse complement strand
TCTGCACAATACGCGGATTGCGGACGAGTTGATTAATTGTAGGCATTGAAAATTTGAATCGCTGGATTTTGAGAAAGACGGCGAAAGTAGCGCTTTGAAAAAGCTGTGCAAGAATTATTCTTGATTTTTTTCACGATCCGACTGGCGATTTTTTTTAGATTATTTAATTGAGAGATAAAGAGAGGCGAACGGCATTTGATCCGCCCGCCTCTGTAAAGGATTGAAACGAATTAGCTAGCTTCTTCGCTTTCAGCTGCATCGGCAGGTGCTTCAGCTGCTTCGGTGTTTTCAGCTGTGACTTCAGGGGGCACTTCAGCTCCTGGAGTTGCCTCCGGAGCTGGGATGGCAACGCCTTCCACTAGCTTTGCAGCTTCTTCTGGAGTCAACTGCACCGGCTCTGCACCGAGCGTGTCGATGCGGAGGTTACGATAAACAGGCAAGCCTGTTCCAGCCGGAATAAGGTGACCCATGATGACGTTTTCCTTGAAGCCTTTAAGATTATCAACCTTGCCCAATGTAGAAGCGTCAGTGAGAACACGTGTGGTTTCTTGGAAGGAAGCGGCAGAGATAAAGGACTCTGTCTCAAGAGACGCCTTAGTAATACCGAGGAGCACTGGCTCACCTTCAGCTGGCATGCCACCAGCATCTTCGATATGCTCATTCGCGCTCATGAACATGAAGCGGTCAACCTGCTCACCCCAGAAGAAATCGGAGTCACCTGGATCGGTGATACGGACCTTCTTGAGCATTTGCGAGATGATCACCTCAATGTGCTTATCATTAATCGAAACACCTTGGAGGCGGTAGACCTTTTGAATCTCAGCGATCAAGTAATCCTGAACAGCCGAAGGTCCGAGAATGTCGAGTACTTCGTGTGGGTCGGCACCACCTTCAGTGAGGTGCTGACCACGATGAACCAAATCACCGACCTGAACGGTTAAGTGCTTACCGTGCGGAATGAGATGCGCTTCTTCTTGATCTGTTTCCGGATCAGTAACGAGGAGCTTCTTCTTGCCGCGAACAGTGCCATCAAGTGAAACGATACCATCGATCTTAGCCATTTCTGCAGCTTCCTTCGGACGGCGTGCTTCAAACAGCTCAGCTACACGCGGCAGACCACCAGTGATGTCCTGTGTTTTGGACGCCTGACGTGGTGTCTTCGCAAGCATGGTGCCCGGCGCGATCTCATCGTCTTCATTGACGGAGAGCTGCGCACCAGTCGGAATCGCGTAGGTAGCGATCACCTTACCGGCGTCGTCGATAATCTCGACTTGCGGGTTGAGGTCTTCCTTGTGCTCAATCACGACAGTCGCGATACGGCCAGTGGACTCGTCTAGCTCACGCTTCACGGTGACCCCGGGGATCATTTCGTGGAAGCCGATACGACCAGCCTTCTCGGAAAGAATCGGAATATTGTGCGGATCCCACATTGCGAGGATGTCGCCCTTCTTAATCGAACCACCATCAGCAACGGTTAGAACCGAACCAACGACGATCTTGTAGATTTCGAGTTCGCGATCATCTTCATCAACAATCTGAACGGAGCCAGTCTTGTTCAGAACGATGTTTGCACCATCAGCAGTCTGCACGATACGGAGGCCACGGTATTTAACCTTACCACCGACACGAATCTTAATTTCAGGATTCTTGAGAACACCACTCGCGATACCACCGATGTGGAATGTTCGCATCGTAAGCTGTGTGCCCGGCTCACCAATCGACTGAGCGGCGATGATACCAACTGCAGAACCACGTTCAACCATAGCATTTGTCGCCGGATTGATGCCGTATTCAAGTGCAGTGATGCCGACCTTCTTACGAGTTGTGAGTGAAGAAAGAACCTTCACGCGCTCGATGCCCAGATCTTCGATCTGCTTAGCAGCTGCCTCGGTGATGAGCTCACCATTCTTGACGAGGATCTCATCTGGGCTTAGCGGATTCTTAATATCGTTGGATGAGCAGCGACCTTCGATGCGATCGTAAAGGCTGACAATCTCGTCATCACCTTCGTAGATCGCATGCTTCCAAACACCGTCACGATTGCCATCATCATATTCTTCAATGATGCAATCCATAGCGACGTCACAGAGCTTACGAGTGAGGTAACCAGCATCCGCAGTTTTAAGAGCGGTATCGGCTAGACCCTTACGAGCACCGTGAGTGGAGATGAAGTATTCGAGAACGGATAGACCTTCACGGAAAGACGAGAGAATCGGACGTTCGATAATTTCACCAGATGGCTTGGCCATCAAACCACGAGTTCCGCAAAGCTGACGAACCTGCTGTTTGTTACCACGAGCACCTGAATCCATCATCAAGTAAACCGGATTCACAGAGTCCTTACCGCCATTGCTCTTCAATTCCTCGAATACAGCCTTAGCGATTTCGTCGGTGCAACCTGTCCAGATATCAATGATCTTATTGTAACGCTCACCCTCGGTGATGATACCCTTGCCATACTGGCCTTCGACTTCGTCAATACGCTTACGAGAAGCAGCAACAATCGCGGGCTTGCTCGGCGGAATGATCATATCATCGATACCAATGGAGACACCTGCGCGAGTCGCAACCTTGAAGCCAACATCCTTAAGAGTGTCGAGTGTCTCAACTGTGCGAACGCGGCCAACAGTTTTGTAAGTCTGAAGAATCAAATCACCCAACTTGCTCTTAGGCACTGGGAAGTTGATGAACCCAAGCTCTTTTGGCCAGATAGTGTTGAAGATCACACGACCAATGGTGGTGCGGATAATCTTTTTGCTGGTGTTACCGTAAGGTGTTTCTTCCTTACCGAAGTCAGGATTGACGTAGTTGATCCAATCGTGGTCCTTAAACGCACCATCAGCAACAGCTGTTTCCACCTCGTCAGTGTTAACTAGCATCGACAAGCGCTCGTCTTCAGCTGGCTTGACTGGTGGGTCAAGCGTGAGGAAGTAAGAACCCAAGACAATGTCCTGCGAAGGAGTCAAAATCGGCTTACCGCTCGAAGGTGAGAAGATATTGTGTGTCGCCATCATGAGAGTCTTCGCTTCCATGACTGATTCGAGTGATAGAGGAACGTGAACCGCCATTTGGTCACCATCGAAGTCAGCATTGTAAGCCGTGCAGACGAGCGGGTGGACACGGATCGCATTACCTTCAATCAACACAGGCTCGAAGGCCTGGATCGAGAGGCGGTGCAAAGTAGGCGCACGATTCAACAGAACCGGATGGCCCTTTGTGACTTCCTCAAGAATATCCCAAACTTCTGGAGACTGCTTCTCGATCATTTTACGCGCGCCACGAACGGTGTGCACGAAGCCAAGTTCTTTGAGGCGGCGAATGATGAATGGTTCGAAAAGAACGAGTGCCATCTTTTTAGGAAGACCACACTGACTAAGCTTGAGCGTAGGGCCAGAAACAATCACCGAACGACCGGAGTAATCAACGCGCTTACCGAGAAGATTCTGACGGAAGCGACCCTGCTTACCTTTGAGCATGTCGGAAAGTGATTTCAGTGGGCGATTACCCGCACCAGTAACTGCACGACCGTGGCGACCATTATCGAACAGCGCATCAACAGCTTCCTGCAGCATGCGCTTCTCATTATTAATAATCACGTCAGGAGTCTTCAGTTGAAGCAGGTTCTTCAGACGATTATTACGGTTAATCACACGACGGTAAAGGTCGTTCAAATCGGATGTCGCGAAACGGCCACCTTCCAGCGGCACCAACGGACGAAGATCTGGTGGAATGACAGGCAGCACTTCGAGCACCATCCACTCAGGACGAGTGCCGGACTCCATAAAGCCTTGAATTGTCTTCAGACGCTTGGAGAGCTTCTTCTTGATCTGCTTCGAACGAGTCGCGTGCATTTGCTCGTGGAGCTCTGCAACTGTGGACTCGAGTTCAACGCGTGCCAGCGCATCGCGGACACCAGCAGCACCCATACGGGCAACGAATGAATCTTCACCATACTCGTCTTGAGCTTGTAAATACTCCTGCTCGGTGAGGAGCTGACGCTCTTCGAGTGGAGTCTTGCCCGGATCGATCACCAGGTAGTTCTCGTAATAAATGACGCGCTCAAGATTACGCGCAGTAATATCCAGAAGGAGACCAAGACGACTCGGCATACTCTTCAAAAACCAGATGTGAGAAACAGGAACGGCGAGTTCGATATGCCCCATGCGATCGCGACGAACGCGAGACACAGTCACTTCGACACCACAACGGTCGCAGATCACACCCTTATATTTGATACGCTTGTATTTACCACAAGCGCACTCGTAGTCACGCACAGGGCCGAAGATGCGTTGGCAGAAAAGACCACCTGGCTCCGGTTTGAATGTGCGGTAATTAATTGTCTCGGGGTTCTTCACCTCACCGCGGGACCATTCACGAATGGCCTCGGGAGAAGCGACAGAAATGCCGACTTGATCGAAGGACTTGGTGGCTTCATAGCCAAGAATGTCGCGTGCTACTTCAGTGCTCATTAATAAAAACCTTTTTTGAAATTTGCGTTTAAACGATACTCTTAGCAAGAAGCGTCAAGCACAGTGCTGGATGCGAACTTACCTTCGGAGCTGAGACGAACGTCAAGACAGAGACTCTGAATTTCCTTCATCAAAACGTTGAACGATTGAGGCGTGCCTGCATGCAAGCTATTGTCACCCTTAACAAGTGACTCATAGATGCGTGTTCGACCTGCAACATCATCGGATTTAACTGTGAGGAGCTCCTGCAATGTGTACGCAGCGCCATAAGCCTCAAGTGCCCAAACTTCCATCTCCCCGAAACGCTGACCACCGTACTGCGCCTTACCACCGAGCGGCTGCTGGGTAATGAGGGAGTAAGGACCCACCGCACGAGCGTGAATCTTAGATGACACGAGGTGATTGAGCTTCAACATATACATGTATCCGACCACAACCTCCTGGGCGAGCGGCTCACCAGTCTGACCGTCAAAGAGAACACTCTTACCAGTCGTCGGCAGGCCTGCTTCATCGAGATACTCGCGAACACGTGATTCACTAATACCGTCGAACACTGGAGTCGCGACCTTGATGCCAAGCTTCTTACAAGCCCAACCGAGGTGTGTCTCCAAGACCTGTCCAACATTCATTCGAGAAGGAACACCAAGTGGGTTCAAGCAAATCTCGACTGGAGTACCGTCTGGTAGGTGCGGCATGTCTTCTTCAGGAACAACCTTGGCGACAACACCCTTATTACCATGACGACCAGCCATCTTATCGCCGACCTGCATCTTACATTTTTTAGCGATGTAGACTTTAACACTCTTAACAACGCCTTGATCTGCATCTTCACCAGACTCGACGCCTGAGATCTTACGCTCACGGTCGTAGTCTAGCTCGTCGAACTTACCTTGGTAGTTGCTGACGATCTCCATGATCTTGATCTTCACTGGTGAAGGATCAATCTCGATATGCTTGGAAACGGCTGCAAGACGACGAAGTAATGTCTTCGTGATCTTACGATTTGCAGGGATGATAATTTCGTCTGTGTCGCCATTCTTGACGTCGAGAGGAATCTTTTCACCCAAGAGGATGTTAGAAAGCGCTTCAGTAAGATCTTCACGAAGCTTATCACTCTGCGAGCGATACTCTTCGTTGATCTTCTTCACCTGACGGCGACGATCGGAAGCGGAAAGTTCTTCGGGCTCACCATCAACACGGGCTGAAACCTTAATGTCCATGATGATACCACGAACACCTGATGGTACGACAAGTGAAGAGTCCTTCACGTCAGCTGCCTTCTCACCGAAAATCGCACGAAGAAGTTTTTCTTCCGGAGCGAGCTCTGTCTCAGACTTTGGAGTGATCTTACCGACGAGGATATCGCCAGGCTTCACTTCCGCACCGACACGAATGACACCATCGTGGTTGAGGTCCTTAAGAGCCTCTTCACCCACATTAGGAATGTCGCGTGTAATTTCTTCAGGCCCAAGCTTCGTGTCACGAGCAGTTACTTCAAACTCGTCCACGTGGATCGAGGTGAAGATGTCGTCCTTAACGATTTTCTCGGAGATAAGAATCGCATCTTCGAAGTTATAACCATTCCACGGCATGAACGCCACAAGAATGTTACGGCCGATTGCGAGCTCACCGTCGTCAGTGGACGCACCGTCGGCAATCACGTCGCCCTTCTTGACGGGCTGCCCCTTCGCGACGGTAGGCTTCTGGTTGAAGCAGGTGCCTGCATTCGAGCGCATGAACTTACGAAGATTGTAAACGTAAATGCCCTTCTTCGCATCTGTGCTCAACTCCTTCATTTTCGGGATTTCACCATCCGAAGTCAGTACGATGTGGTTGGCGTCGACTGCGGCAATAATCCCGTCGATGTCTGCGATTTCGACTGTCTTCGAGTCAATCGCAACACGGCTTTCAATACCAGTGCCAACAAATGGCGCTTCAGATTGAAGCAATGGTACACCTTGACGTTGCATATTCGATCCCATCAGCGCGCGATTCGCATCATCATGCTCGAGGAATGGAATGATACCCGCAGCAACAGAGATCAGCTGCTTAGGTGACACGTCCATGTAGTTTACGTCTTTGCCTTCAACCTCGAGCACCTCATCACGCTTACGGCACGTGACGCGCCCAATAAGATTGCTCTTATCGTCGAGTTCGGAATTCGCCTGCGCAATCATGTGCGGCTCTTCTTGGTCGGCGTTCAAGTATTCGACCTCATCCGTTACGTGACCATCCACAACCTTACGGTATGGAGTTTCAATGAAACCGAATTCATTGATGGTTGAGTAAAGTGAAAGCGAGTTAATCAGACCAATATTCGGACCTTCCGGAGTTTCAATTGGGCAAATACGACCGTAGTGAGATGGGTGAACGTCACGCACCTCGAAACCGGCACGCTCACGATTCAAACCACCGGGCCCGAGAGCGGACAGACGGCGTTTGTGCGTGAGCTCAGCAAGCGGATTAATTTGGTCCATGAACTGAGAGAGCTGACTACGCGCGAAGAAATCGCGGATAACAGTGCTCAGAGCCTTTGGATTGATCAACTTCTGCGGAGAGATCGAGTCAACGCTTTGATCGTAAAGTGTCATGCGCTCTTTAACGAGACGCTCTGTGCGAGCCAGACCGACACGACATTGGTTAGCAAGCAGCTCACCAACTGTGCGCACACGACGACTACCCAAGTGGTCGATATCGTCGAGCATACCATCACCACGCTTGAGGCGTGTGAGATACTTAGTTGCTTCGACGACGTCTTCTGCGCTGATCACGCGGAAGTCCAGATCGGTGTCCATTGCAAGCTTCTGATTGAGCTTGTAACGACCTACGCGACCGAGGTCGTAACGACGCGGATCTTGGAAGAGACGCTTTAGCAATGCCTTAGCATTTGCAGTTGTGGGGGGCTCCCCCGGGCGCAGACGCTTATAAATATCCTTAAGCGCTTCTTCTTCGTTTTGAGTCGGATCCTTCTTGAGGCAGCGAATGATCGCACCGTCATCAACAGTGGTATCAATCGTAGTGACCTTCTTGAGGCCAGCCTTCTCGAACGAGCGAACGATCGTCTTAGTGAGCGGCTCAAACGCACGTGCAAGTACGACGCCCTTATCCGCATCAACGATGTCTTCAGTGAGCACGAGGTTGGAAACAGAGTCGCGCTTCAAAGCATCTGCGACTGTGATCTCATCCAACTCGTAAAAAAGATTCAGGATGTCAGCGTCTGAACTGTAACCCATTGCACGCAGCAAGGTGGTGAGCAGGAACTTGCGACGACGACGACGACGATCGAGGTAAACATATAGAAGATCGTTCTGATCGAACTGTACTTCGAGCCATGTGCCACGATCTGGAATAATTCGGAAGGCATGTAGCACCTTACCACTCGTGTGTACGCTCTCTTCGAAAGCGATACCAGGCGAGCGGTGAAGTTGGCTAACAATAACACGCTCGGCACCGTTAATGATGAAAGAGCCGCGCTCGGAGATCATCGGCAATTCGCCCATGTAGATCTCTTCGTCCTTGATATGATCCTCTTCGCGAAGGCGAAGCTTCACATACAATGAAACAGAGTAAGTAACTCCCTCACGGATCGCTTCGATCTCAGTTTCGCGTGGAGGTGTTGCAGTGTAACTGACATATTCGAGATGGCAGCGACTGTCATAACTCTCAATGGGGAATACCTCGGAAAATACGGCTTCGAGGCCCATTTGTTTACGTTGCGTAGGAGCCGAATCCATCTGGAGGAAATCCGTGAAGGAATCGATCTGATTTTCAATCAGATTGGGTGGCTGGATAACTTCCTTGAGCTTACCGAAATTAATGCGTTTTGACATAGTGCGGATGTCCGATGACGGTTAAAAGAGTGTGTTGACTGACAGGTGCCGACCTAAGGTCGGCTAAAAGACAAAAACAGTTAGGCGAGTCTCACCGGATGGGGGTGAGCTCACCTAACTGTGAAAATTGTGGGCTATTAAATATAAGCTTGGATAAGTATCCTATTACTTCAATTCAACTTTAGCACCTGCTGCTTCAAGCTTCTTCTTAATCTCTTCAGCTTCGTCCTTAGTAGCACCTTCCTTAACAGGCTTTGGTGCACCTTCTACGAGGTCCTTAGCTTCCTTCAGACCGAGGCCTGTGATCGCGCGAACTTCCTTAATGGAAGCGATCTTGTTATCACCTGGAGCTACGAAAATGACGTCAAATTCGTCTTTTTCTTCAACAACTTCTGCAGCAGCACCGCCAGCAGCAGCAACAGCGACAGGAGCAGCAGCGCTTACGCCCCACTTCTCTTCGAGTGTTTTAACGAGATCTGCCACTTCGAGCACTGTTTGTGCGGAGAGGAAATCGATTACTTGTTCTTTTGTGATATCTGCCATGATGTTATACCTTTCAATTGGTTAGCATCCCAAGTGTTGGGACATTTAAGAGGGGAATTCCTCCTAACCGGATTATTTTGGTTATTTTAAGACCGCCCACCCCGGGGGATGGACGACCATAAATTGTTTCGAGGACTACTCGCCGTCTTTTTCGGCCTTGGCCTGCAGAGCAAAGAGTAGGTTTTGCGGAACAGCGTTGAGAACGCGGACGAATCCGGTCGCAGGCTGCGAAAGAAGTCCGAGGAGCTGACCGCGAAGCGCTTCGAGCCCTGGTAGTTTCGCCAATACAGCGATCTCTTCCTTAGTCAGTGCCTTCTCGTTAAGAATACCAGCCTTAACGTCGACCTTCTCCTTTTTCTTGAAGAACGCACCAATTGCCTTGGCGACTCCGGATGGGTTGTCTCCACCGACGATGATCGCTGTTTGACCAGTCAAGTGCTCACTGAGATCAGGGAGTTCTTTGGCTGCGGCTGCGACACCGAAAATGCTGTTTTTGACAACGTGGAACTCCGCATTGTGCTCTGCAAGAGAGGCGCGCAGTTCTGCGATTTCGTCAACGGTGATACGCTCGTAATTAGCGAGGTATACGTAATCGGACTTGTTGAGGTGTTCATTTACCTCTTCAACGAGATATTGTTTTTCTGGTCTCATGTGATGTCAGTCTCCCTTAGCTCTTGTTATAAGATGCAGCGTCAACGCTGATCCCAGGGCTCATAGTCGAGCTCAATGCGAGCGACTTGATGAACTTGCCAGTAGCACTCTGAGGACGTGCTTCGTTGAGAGCAGCGATAGCCGCCTCAGTATTGTCCACTATTTGCTCCGGAGTGAAGGAGCGCTTGCCCACGACGATGGCGACATTTGCAGTCTTATCCATCTTGAACTCAACGCGGCCAGCTTTCACCAGCTTGATGCCTTCAGCAATATCGTCTGTCACTGTGCCAGACTTTGGATTCGGCATAAGCCCACGAGGTCCAAGCACTCGAGCGACCTTGCGAACGCTCTTCATGGCACTAGTTGTAGAGATCGCGACGTCGAAGTCTGTCCATCCACCGGTTACCTTCTCGATTAGATCATCGAAGCCGGCTTCGTCTGCGCCAGCTGCAAGAGCTTCTTCAGGATTTTCGGTGAACACAATGACACGAACAGTCTTACCGCTACCGTGAGGAAGCTGCAGAGTGCCGCGCACCATTTGATCACTCTTGCGAGGATCGACCGTAAGATTTGCGTAGAGCTCGACAGTTTCGTCGAACTTCGCTTTCGGTAGTGTATTTAGTAACGCAGACGCATCTGAGACCGAATAGGTCTTTTCCAAGTCAACCATTTCGGCTGATTGGCGATAGCGCTTGCTTCCCTTAATTTGCTGGGTGGCCATAGTATTTATCTTTAGTGGTTAAAAAATTATCCCGCGATCTCAAGTCCCATCGAACGAGCAGTGCCCGCGATGATCTTGAAAGCAGCGTCCTCATCCGATGCATTGAGATCATTCTTTTTGATCTCGATGATTTCGAGGATTTGCTTGCGCGTGACGGACCCGACTTTGTCGCGATTCGGCACACCGGATCCCTTTGCGATACCGGCAGCCTTCTTAAGAAGGACAGCTGCAGGTAGAGATTTCAGGATGAAACTGAAGGAGCGGTCGGCGTAGACTGTAATGACAACAGGGAGGATCATACCCGCCTGGTCCTTAGTCTTCGCGTTATACTCCTTACAGAAGCCCATGATGTTTACACCCTGCGCACCGAGAGCTGGACCAACCGGAGGGGCTGGATTAGCTGCACCTGCTGGCAGTTGTAAGCGAATTTGTCCTATTACTTTTTTAGACATGGCTGTTTAGCTTTCTTCTGTTCTCTGGACTTGCCAGTATTCAAGTTCAACAGGCGTGAATCGCCCGAAAATAGATACGGAAACCTTTAACTT
>Ga0115102_10713307_pt1 | contig 10764 bp, 3 predicted proteins | sample MBTome_5_FD_89644 | JGI IMG/M metagenome (GOLD analysis project Ga0115102, IMG submission 89644) | Marine eukaryotic communities from Pacific Ocean to study complex ecological interactions - MBTS_5May14_M2_3um Metatranscriptome... | ecosystem: Environmental > Aquatic > Marine > Oceanic | place... | reverse complement strand
TAATTGTCGCCCTTTTAATCTTAATCTCTACCATTAGTATTATTAGTGTCTTTTTCATCTTTGCTTTCTAAACAAATATTATTTATATTAACATCTGTTTGATAATAATCTACATTGTTGATAATTCTTAATTCAGAATTTATGTTTAATTTCAAATCTGACTTACTATTAATATTAACAACTCCAATACAACTCAAGTCAGTCATGGTAATATTATTATTAGATTATTTATGTTTATCAATTGTACCTATATTCGAAATTGATATTTCAGGTTGACTATCGTTTTTACTTACACTCTCATTGAATAGATTCATAGTAACATTTGATCTCTTATTGGTAATGTAAGGATACTTTTTATTAACCATGTTTCTTTAATCATCTTTTATCTATAATTAGGAATTATTGCGGGTGTTCATAGATGAATTAGAGTTATTTTTCATTTTATCTTTAGTATTCTATTTACTTAATGATTTGGACTTGGACCGTATAGTAGTGTTAGTTATATTATTAGAATCAATTTCATCTATCGACCAATCTAACTTATCATTCATTTATTTGGTCAACATTTTATTTTTATTCAATAGTATTTCAAAAAGTATGTGCGCTTTAAGTACCGTACGGCTTAATCAGTTTCAAAATAGCTTTCGAAATAGCTCAAAATATCAGGTGTGCTAACACTTTGCTTCAAGTCGAATTGTGCACCACCTACACTGCAGAGTTGCTGAATTCGCATACGGCCAACACTGGGTGCGAGTTGTTCGAAACCATCAGTTGATTGATCGTTTGGTGCAAGGCACATAAGTTCAAATCGTAAGGTCAATCGAATCCGAGCGAACCAGTTGATTCCTTGTGACTCTGTTTTCAGCGGAACCCATTCTTCCAGCTGTCCACCCGAGCCTAGGCCATTAAGTTTGACATCAGCTCCTCCTAGGTATGTATCACTCATAAATTTTTTCTCGTATACTGCAACTTGGAGAACCGACGGTGGACCCTTAAACAAGGACTCGCAGTCTCTATCATAACACTTTCCTTCAATGTCTGTGTTCTCTGGAAGTGGGAATCTAAATCGAACTAAACTACCCCATGATGCAGGTGCGTTGGGCCCACTTGTTTTGGCCAATTTAACAGGATCTGTACTCACACTATCTAAAGTTCTGGCTTTTGAAGTCAATGGAGCGCTAGATCGTGCCCGTTTTAGTCGAAGAAGTGAATAAACAGTTAGACTCAACGATCCTCCAGGTGAAGTGAGGTTCTTCAGGTCAAGTAGCTCTACTTGGATCAATGCCACGAACCGCTGTGGAAGCTTCATGCTTTCAAAAAGGGAATTCCGGTACAGATGTTCCCTGATCGAGTTGTCGTATATGGATGGTTCAGTATTGATTCCATCACACAACATCAGATCTCCCCCAGCAGAGCGTTCCCATGGTGGTTGAGCGGTAGCAAGAGATTTTGTTAGTGATAAATTCCCCTTTAGAGCAGTCCACAATTCCAAGAGAGGGAGTCCACCTATAGATTCTAGTTGCCTTTCACAACAAGATGCGACCCTGGGAAGACTGAATGCAAGGAGACATTCCCGTCCAAGAGAAGCGCCTTTAGTCTCAGCTTCTCGATTTTCCAAGGGTTCTACTTCCCACGGGTCGACAAGGCGATAACGAACATCACAAGCAAAGGAGGGTTCGCCTTTAGAGGTGTCGTCATCTTCATCTCTTTTCGTTGACTTCTTGTAAGCCTTCGGAGCTAATAATCGGAGATCAACAGGTTCAATTACACGAGCTTCCTCCATCAAGTTTAATCTGTGTACTGCATCTTCTTCATCCATCTCGACACCAGTCTTTAGGAACCAGGCTACTGCTTCTTTTTTGCTGAAGAGCATCACCATGGCATTTTCACCTCCGTCTCCTAGACGCAGTGTTCGGAATTCAACACCAGAGTCTGACTGCATCATCCGTCGTATAATATAATCTCCTGTATCCAACTTGTTTGATTTTCCCGATGTTGATATTTCAATGCCCGTTTCTGACTCCTCCAAAGCAATTGATTGAAAAGGATCGCGCAAAACCATGCCGTTGAAGGAGGGAGCAAGGAAATTGCCAACTTCAATTTCCATCATTCTACACCATATCAGTAGCGGTCTCATTATTCTAGAGGCTATAGCATATTCTTCCTCCACTCCGATTTCTACAGAAGCATCAGATATGCTACCGATCGAGTCAACGTCATCCAACCCATCATCTATCCATTCATCGCTATCATATTTAGCTACTGCAACAGCACTCAGTTGCTTTCGCAACCCGTGCAGCAATGCAAGTTCGAAGAATAACCCAAACATTTCTTTCCTCTGCATATCTTCTACTGCTCCTTCCCTCACTTTACTTTCTTCGTGTTCCTCAAAACCAACTGCTCCTTCGTTTAATTTATGAACATAGTGATCTTCCTTAGGCTTGTTGGCAAAGTCAGTCTTTTCTATACCTAATTTTCGAAGGAACGCTGAATTAGGCGAAGGCTTTGATCCTTCTTCTTTGATAATCCCCTCTGTCGGAGGAAGGTCAAAGCGCAAGTCGAAAGGGAGAGACGAAGAGACAGCTTCTAGTAAGTCCATCAACGTGCCAAATGGCCCAAAGGATCCACACCGAAAGCCAGAATCGGATAAACGAATAATAGCGTGCTGAACAACGTCGTCGCGTTTTATAGGTCTGGGTTCAGATGTTTGTGGTGGTCTTGATACACTGTCAACACCAGACCCCCCAGAGATAACCTGATTCGTTGTTTCAGATTTATCTGAAGGAATCAGATTAGTTTTAAAACTGATTGTAAATACTCCATGATCTTGTTGATGAGGTCGGATGATGAAGGATCCGGTTGCCTTTTCACGTAGCAACTCCGTAGCATGCGCACGACGGCAGTCAACGAGGAACTCCCAACCTCCACTACCATTACCAGTTCCAATTACTTTATTTTCTCGTCGACCACCTCCTGAGATAATCTTTAGACTCGACCACAACTGCCTTCCAGCTCTTTCATCCATCAAACAATCGGGAGGTTGTCTAATCAGCATTTCTTGCACTTTGAATTCGCGATTACGGCTAGCTAAGAAGTAACCAATTCGAATTGCACAAATTGCTTCATTCAGAGCAAGCCCGGACAATGGCAAAGCTCCTCCTCGATGTATCCATAAACATAACTCAAGTTGCCAGCTCATGTAAGCTGCGAACTTTTGCGACGAAAGAGTTGAAAAATGTCCCACACAACAGTGACCATTTGTCACGTGACTATTCGAAAAAGCATTCGAATAACATGTGTCGATGAGAGACTTCGATGCAGTTCTCAACACATCTTCCGCGAGCTCCACCCGTTTGATTGCAAGAAGAAATAAAACCATATAAAACGTTCTGTAAAACTGGTAGGGAGAGTGCAATAAGTGAATGGCACGTTCTACGACGAAGTTGCTTTCAAGGTTAGAAACCTTCGATACATGTTCCACCACATCACAGACTTCCTTTATCAGTTCTTCACCATCACAATGAAATTGAAGAATCTGGGATGCTTCAGATGTAATCAGCGGATGTTCGCAGAAATCTGCTTCATCAAATTTATCGCAGTAATAAGGTGCACATAACGTAGACAACTCTCGAACGAGCCTCCTTGAAGCTGCATCCAAAATTAGATCTTTTCGCCATTGGATCCACAGAGAAGGAGGTAATCGAAGTTCACCGGTTTCGCAAAAACTATCATCACTACTGTCTGCCACTTTATGTGAAAAACGTGCGGTGCTTTCTTCTGCGGACTTCACATCGTTGAAAATATATGCTCCTTTCGCAGGTGTACACCTGTCATATGCATCGAAGATTGATGATGTCATGGCTCCTGAAGCGGGTGCAGAAACCTTATGTTGCTTTGGAGGGGGAGGGGGATCAAAAGAGTCAAAAATTGATGATGTCATGACTCCTGAAGCAGGCGCAGACACCTTGTCTTGTTTTGGAGGTGGATCAAAAGAGTCAAAGATTGATGATGTCATGGCTCCTGAAGCAGGCGCAGACACCTTGTCTTGTTTTGGAGGAGGAGGTGGATCAAAAGAGTCAAAGATTGATGATGTCATGGTTCCTGAAAACGGTGCAGACACTTTGTTTTGTTTTGGAGGGGGAGGTGGATCAAAAGAGTCAAAGATTGATGATGTCATGGTTCCTGAAACCGGTGCAGACACATTGTTTTGTTTTGGAGGGGGAGGTGGATCAAAAGAGTCAAAGATTGATGATGTCATGGCTCCTGAAGCGGGTGCAGACACTTTGTTTTGTTGTGGAGGGGGAGGTGGATCAAAAGAGTCAAAGATTGATGACCCCATAGCTCCCGAAGTCGACGCAGACACTTTGTTTTGTTTTGGAGGGGGAAGTGGATCAAAAGAGTCAAAGATTGATGATGTCATGGCTCCTGAAGCCGGCACAGGCACTCTGTTTTGTTTTGGAGGGGGAGGTGGATCAAAAGAGTCAAAGATTGATGATCCCATAGCTCCCGTAGTCGAAACTGAAACTGGAGGCTTTGGTTTCATTGGAATGTCGTATGAATCGAATATTGAAGACGTATGTATATTCTTTTGCTTTGCTTTCTCTGATGTTGCAGTCAAATGCGACTCCTGATCTTCTTCAAAATGAGCCTCCTGCATATCTTTTAGAAGTGATCGGAGGGCAGGAACTTCTATTCCAGCACTGACGAGTGATCGTGATACAGCAAAAGTCGATGCCAATCTTGTCCGTCTACTAGCCTTCATCATTTTTAATAGGAACGGACCAGAGGCTAGATTAATGAAAGAGTTCACTGTTAAAACCGTAGAATCGCGGGCCTTTCTAGCGGCAGTAGTAAGGCCGCGTAGTTGTGGAACAGAAATATCTTCAGCGAAGTGCGGGGCGTTTTCACTATTGCAGTCAATCAATCCCGTCAGCCAATTTGAAGCTTCATCAAAACGCCCTAACCACAAAAGCTGTACAGCAGACAAACACGTGTCGTTATGCACGCTCGGTAGTATCCTATCGAGAATAAGACTCTTGGCCACACCACCAAGCTTACGTTTCCAGTCTTTAAACCTCTCTTTGTCCTTCGCAGCTTCGGATTTACGAGGCCCGGACGCAGCAAAGCCCCCACCTCCTCCTAAGATACCACCAAACCCTCGACCCATTGTCGGGGCTAACGAAGATGGCGAGTTTCCCAACAAACGAGCAACAAGGAAGGCCAGATCAAGATCCTCCATGTTTGCTGCAATCGTTTCAACGGCAGACTTCAATATCGGGGGTTCGGCAAGAAGGAAAAACGCTGATGCAGAATCGTATTGATTCTTTCGGAGCAAACTGAATGCGTTCTTTTCAGCAGCCATACGTCCGCGTGGACTCGAAAAGTCATAACTTGTGAGGAACTTGTAAAATTTTCTTCCACTATTAGTTGAATCAGCCGCAGCCAAATTCTTTAACGTTCTTTTTTTCCCTGCTATTATAAAAAAGATTGCGGATTTCAATATATCTTTCGACTGTTTATACATCTGTTGTCCAATTTCTTCAGATAATTGACGCAACTTCTCATCAGATCTAAGCCAAAATGGGGCTCTTAAGTTTCGTACTTCGGACCAAGCGAGTTTTTGTCCTGGCTGCCGGATAGCATCAATTATCAATTCTTGGTAATCACTCAATAGCGCGGCTAAGCATCCGGCAGATGCACTTTGTGGTTGAAGCTTTGGTATACTGCATTCTGAACTCAGCTGTCGCTTATAAATACCTCTCATCGAGAAATTAGAAACAGATTTTTTCCCTCTGTCTTTCTTATCTTCCTCTTTTTTTATTTCTCTGTGCATTGAATAAACTGTTAGAGCCAATTGACCTTGAAGATCGAGAACTCCATACTTTGGAGGTTCCATGACAACATTCAAAATAGCCCGAAGTACAAGTAATTCACTCTCGTTCATTGTCATCAAAAAGTCAGGGATACTGTTTGCTCCCTCCTCCGATGGCTCATTTGTGACACCTAGTGGCATTTTACGCTTTCCATTGACGTCGATCGTGTTCGTGGAATCTGGTACATGGGATTCAATGATATCGTAAAGTTGCTTCAATTTTTGGGTTTTTTTATCCGCATTTGTAGAGCTGCTCGACGTTCCCCCTTCCATGACGGCCGCGAGACTCGCAGCACTGTCTACTTCAGGTTTCTCCTCATCGTCCATATCGTCTACCCCAGTCAATAATTCGCTTCCCCACGAAGCCAATGGAACGACAAGAAGGGGGACTTTCGAAGATAAATTATCATCACGTGATCCCTTCGTTTTATCAGATATCCATAATAAGATACGTTTTATTTCACCTCTCAACGCAAATTTGGTACCTTTTTCTTCAGTACACATGAGCGTAAACAATGTCTCAGGATGCCAATCAGACAATATGTAATTCTTCTCGTCGTAAGACAACAGGGTTGCGCGTATAAGTCGCAATATGTGGGGGTACGTGTCCATGGGCATGGTTTTGAAAAGTCTTCCAAAAGAATTACTGAAATCAGTTTGCAAACTGGAGGTGATTATAGCCGGGTAGGATATGCGTACAATTGGTGCCCATTCCCTGTTACATCCCCCTCGCTGATAGACAATTGCTTCTCTTGTTAGAAAGGCTACTATAGTAGGAAACGCCTCGAGACAACCAATTTTAAGAAAACAAATATCAACAAGTTCGGAGTCAGATTGCGAAGGATTAACGACAATCGTCGACTCGTAGTAGTCTTTATTAAAATGCTCGTCCTTGATAGCGCTTTTGCCTTGGAGGTCTCTAGGGGATGCATCTGGTCTTGAATGCCACACTTTAATAGAACGTGAGGAATTTTCGTTTTTCTGAACGAGAGCAAATATATTTGAGCAGGATGCATGAACCCAAAAATCACACAAATCAGCACCTACATCAATGGCGCGATAATGTTTGTGTGACATTTCATACGGTGACCCTTTTCCTGTGTAAGATTTTTTCTCTGAAAATTGAAGATACAGCAATCTCAGATTACCCTGGCTATCCGAAACGACGAAAGACCATCTTAGACCAGTATTTTCTGCGAATGTAATGCTTCGAATGGCAAAAGGTTCGCCATCCTTATCGTTCATGTTCTTAGTTTCAAGGAGGTCGATTACTCCTAAATTAAATTTCTGCACTTTGTCAAGACCCTCCTTGGTTGGAAGTTCTACCCGCATTACTTCTATCTTGCTTTCGTATGCATGGATCATCAATGCAACAGCCCTTAAGTTTTTAGAAGTAGAAGTTACTGTTCTATTGCTCCAGGGAAGGACAATAAACCTATCCGCAAAATCATCACCATCAATTGAATTTACACCTTTTCTAAGAACACCGATCACTCGTCCAAATTCCTGTTGTACCTCAGCTGAACTACTGAAAAGTAAAGCCGCCAAGCTTCCTGTATCGTCGGAATTCCAATTATGAGTACTTCCATTTGTAGTCGTTTCATTCTTTAGACTGCAATAAGAATGATCATTCGATCGTGTACTAAATGATTCGTGTACTACGGCACTATTTTTCCGGCATCGATCAAACGGGACAGGTCTGAATTTCATTTTCAGTGGTTTCCCGGGTCCAAGTTCTGCTCCAACATGGCGAACAGTGGCAATAATATCATCAAATGTCATATTTTCTAGATTCACACCATTCACACATAAAAGTTCGTCGCCGAGTTGGATCATCCCAGTTTTCTCTGCTGGTAGGGCACCGTCATTCAGCGGATTTTTTTTGAAGGAACCAGCAATTGCAGGAAGACCGTCCATCGGGGACTCTAAGCGAAGGCCAAGACCGAAGTCGGGATGTGGTGTTACAGAAACTTCGTATTCTTGCCTTGCAGTTTTGGTTTCTTCGTCATCGCTACCGTCTTCGGTGATAGTTGTATCGTATACACTGGTCCCGCTAGAGATTGAAGATTGAGGATTCGCTGAATCGAAATTTGGCATTGTGGGCTCAAGAGCGAACATCGGGGGTGGAATCTCATATACAAGAATGGTTCTCGAGCTCGTGACCGCAACAAGCAGAGGGGGCCCGCCAAAGCTACCATCAGGCCACCATTTAATCGCGACTATACGGTCTTCATTTGCAGAAGGTCTGCCTTTTGGTAGTTTGAGTGGTGGTAACGCCAGGGGAACAGGAACAAGACTTAAATCGTGAACAAAATTAGAAGACGAGAGTGATATCGCATCCTTATTTTGTCGAATAAATACTGCATTTTCGTCCCGCCATTGTGTCGAATATGTTGATATACATCCCTCTTTACGCCAGAATAATGATATGGATCTACCCTCCGACGTTGTCACCGCACAGAGACGACTTGATTCATAATCCATTGATGCTATAATTGCTCGTGATTTTTGATGTTCTTTTCGTAATGAAGATACAGCCGACAGGGCGAGAACACTACGTATGGGACTTCCCAACTCCATAGCACCAAAATCATCCTCACCCCAAAGTGGAAAGTCCATCAAGACAAGATTGCCATTCTCTGGATGAGAAGACACAAGTCTCAATTCGGTAGGGGGGCTGTGCGTCCCTCCAGCATAGTATTCACCAAATGTGCTCTGATTTGTGCCTGTAGGATGGATCGATGACAACCCAAGAAATTCCATGGCAGATCCACTCAAACCATTATTCGTATCGTTACCGAGTGGTTCCGATAGCCACGGATTCCAAGCCGGCCAGACTCCTTGTGATAGACCCATATCATCTGCATCCAGAATACTCCCTGCAAGAAGAGAATTAGCAGGCAACATAGCAGCAATACTTTCAAAGTGTGCAGGCTGAGAATCGTCGTTGCCACGTTTCATATAACTTAATCGGGAAAGTCGAAGTGCAGGATACGCTCCTCGAAAGGTTACTTCTGCAATCCAGGCACCGGCATCACTAGTAGGAGATCCGGGACCAGTTGATCTGATGGCTCCAATTGGTTGTAAACCAGAACTGATTGAACCTGCTGCATTCGATAAATCAGAAGATATGCTAGTTGGACGGGTCCTTCTAGTGAGAAGTCCTCGATTGCTGGTAGATTTCTTTTGAGCTTCCAGATCTCCCAGACTAAACGCTGAAGACCCCCGAACCCAATCTGCTCGACTGTTCGGGGGAGCAGTCCACAAAATCAACTGGCGCCACGAATTTTGATTGAAAATTCGAGTGGCAGAATCTTCATCACAGTAGGTCAGCAGCAAATCATTTCCCTGCTTTTCTTCCGGATTAGCAGATGGTGTAACATGTCCTAATCCACGAAATGATATGCGCGTGATAGCTTTGGCGTGTTTCAAATAGGGTCCAGGCTTAAATACCATTCCAATCGAAGCTGATGATTCACTGCCTGTAGGGTTGCTGCTGCCATCATATTTGTCGTGCAAAAAGGTCATGGCGCCGTAATTTTCATTTTCGTCGGGTCGATCAATAACTGCAACTAAAGCTTGCCCATCACCCGATATTTTGGCTGTCACCACTCCAGATGGTAGAATTGTCGTCCACAAGAGAGTTGCAGTTTTGTTTGCCTTAAGAAGATCATGGTTTTCATTGTGTCTATCAGTGTCATCGACTGTCACATTAGGTGGGGAAGCTTCGAAAACAGCCAGTTGCTGTCGATGAGCAACAAGGAGCTTGCAGTCATACGAAACAGAAATATCTACGATGTCTGCAGGTTTTCTCTGTCTTCGATCGCAAAATTTTATTCTTTCTTTGCCGTTTTGGTGGTAGAATACCTCAGTGGCATCGATACTCATGCAGTCGATCCATCGAAACCTTCCAAAAACTGACTTTGGTCTTCCTTCCATTTGTAGGCCTTCAAGATTTACAGGATCGGTTTGCATGGGCATGTAGGTCTGAATGATTCCATCCTCATGTGTTACAACAAGCATTCCCATGAGAGAATTCGATGTCATTGAAACCACGGGAGTTTTTGAAGAAAGATTCAATTTTTGAAACAGAAAGTTCGTTCTGGAGCACACTCCTACAACAGCCTGATGTGTAACGACGTATGAGAAAACCACTTCCATACCGCCGTAGATTATCGTTGTAAACATCGACGAATCCAGAGCTACAGTATTTTTCCCAACATTACTGCTACTAGTAGAAGTGATCCCCTTCGTCGCCGCTGGTGACTTGATTGCTTTCACAGCAAGAAGCGACCGTCGTCGTGCTGCCTTGTTCAAGTCGGCCAAGGTGGTGTTTTTTTTTTGGGTTATTCTCGGAGCTTCGAGTCGACGACGAATTATTCCGCGTACTTCTGATAGCATTGTCTTCCGCCTGCCCAAGGACTCCGGGTGGCATGTGGAAGCCGCTGCCAGCAATCTGTGGTAACCCACCCTCCGCACGATCGATGTTTTGAAGATTCGGAGCATTGCCAGGGGTAGGTGGAGAAATGCTATCGGCGCTACGATTCGTATCAATACTGCTGGCATTCATCAGAATATGACTCGGATCACCACTTGAGGCTGGTAGTTTAGAACTTCTGGATCGACTTGTTGCCGTAGACCAACCGCTGGACCGATGAAAGCTATCTGCTGCACCGGAGACTCGCAACCTAGTTCTTGCAGAGCTAGACGATAGATCATGCGTTTTTTTCATTGCCGTCTTGGAAATTTATTGAGAAAGATACGCTTCTATCTATTTCAAAGCCTTTCAAAGAGAAGGGCCGCTTTCTTCTGTAAAACGTCCGAATCCTTCTATCAACTTTACTCAACCCGCGATAAATCAATCAAAAACTTTAGATGGGGAGTGAGTACAC
>Ga0115102_10482752_pt1 | contig 10837 bp, 19 predicted proteins | sample MBTome_5_FD_89644 | JGI IMG/M metagenome (GOLD analysis project Ga0115102, IMG submission 89644) | Marine eukaryotic communities from Pacific Ocean to study complex ecological interactions - MBTS_5May14_M2_3um Metatranscriptome... | ecosystem: Environmental > Aquatic > Marine > Oceanic | place... | reverse complement strand
TTAAATTAAATTTTTATGATCTATCCACAAACTATGTTAACAATAGCCGATAATACCGGTGCTCGAAAAATTATGTGCATTCGAGTTTTAGGTGGAAATCGAAAATATGCAAAAATTGGTGACACAATTATTGGTGTAGTTAAAGAAGCTATTCCAAATATGCCTATTAAAAGGTCAGATATTGTCCGAGCTATTGTAGTAAGAACTCACAAATCTATTCGTCGTTCAGATGGGATGTTTATTCGTTTTGATGATAATGCTGCTGTTATAGTTAACCCGGATAATAATCCACGCGGGACTCGTGTTTTTGGCCCCGTAGCTCGTGAAATTCGTGATAAAAATTTTTCGAAAATCGTTTCTTTAGCACCGGAGGTTTTATAAATGTTAAAACAACATAAAATGCATGTTAAAATTGGTGATAACGTGACTGTGATATCCGGTTTTGATAAAAATAAAAGCGGTGAAGTAATTAAACTTTATCGAACTACAGGAAAAATTCTTGTTAAGGGTATTAATTTTAAATTTAAACATATTAAACCCAATACAGATAATGAAGTGGGGGAAATTAAACAAATCGAAGCTCCAATTCATCATTCAAATGTTAAATTAAATCTAACAGAATCTTAATAATATGCGTAATCAAAATTCAATAGAAGAAGTCGCTGAAATCCATAGTTTGCTTGAAGATATTAAAACAGAATATAATCAAGGAATACGCGGTATTTTGAAAAAAAATGAATCAAATCTTTTTAGAAATATTCATAATCTTCCAAAATTGGAAAAAATTCAAATTAACCGTGGTTTAGGATTAAATGCACAAAATACAAACATTTTAAAAAAAAGTATTGAAGAATTTAGAGCAATAACAGGACAAAAACCTCTAATTACAAGATCAAAGAAAGCTATTGCTGGTTTTAAAATTCGCGAAGATTTAGAACTAGGTTTAACAGTAACCTTACGAGGCGAAAAAATGTATGCATTTTTAACAAAACTAATTTTCTTTACATTTGCTCAAATCCGAGATTTCCGAGGTCTATCTGTACGTAGTTTTGACAAAGCGGGAAACTATACTTTAGGTTTAAAAGAACAATTAATTTTTCCTGAAATTGATTATGAAGATGTAGATCAAGCTCGAGGGTTTAGTATTACTTTAGTCTTTTCGTCATCACACCCTAAAAATCGCTCACGCACAATTGATAGAGTTTTAAATGGAATGATCTTACTAAAATTTTTAAGATTTCCATTAAATGATTGTGGGTATTATGAAAAGTATGCTTCTCTAACTGAAGTAAGTCAAAATTGGGATAGAAAGAAACATTTACGTCGTAAACGTTGGTCTCAAGAATAAAAAATCATAAAAAAAAATAAGGAGACAATTGTGGTAACAGATACTATTTCAGATATGTTAACACGTGTTCGAAATGCAAACATGGTTAAACATAGGCTTGTAGAAATTCCTACAACAAAAATGACAAAAGCAATTGCATTAATCTTAAAAGAAGAAGGATTTATTGAAACTTTTGAAGTAGACGAACAAACTATAAAATCAAATATCGTACTTTTCTTAAAATATAAAGGAAAATTACGTGAACCTGTAATAGCTAACATTGAACGTGTAAGTAAACCAGGTTTAAGAGTTTATGCAAACTCAAAAGAATTACCTCAAGTTTTAGGTAATTTAGGAATTGCCATTATGTCAACTTCAAAGGGTGTAATGACAAATTTTAAAGCTAAAGAGCTTGGAGTTGGTGGTGAAGTTTTATGTTATATTTGGTAATTGGAGTAATTTAAAAATATGTCACGCATCGGGAAATTACCAATTAAAGTACCTTCAACAGTTGATGTTATTTTAAATGGATTAGATATTACTGTAAAAGGAAAATTCGGAACGTTACAAAATAAAATTCCAGAATCTTTAAGTTTAGATTTTGATAATAATATTTTAATTGTTAGTGTAAAAACAAATACACGTACAACAAAAGCTTTACATGGTTTATATCGAACACTAATTAATAACATGGTTATTGGTGTCTCAGAACAATTTACGAAGAATCTAACTTTAAATGGTGTTGGATACAGAGCAAACGTACAAGGAAAATCTATTGTATTAAATTTGGGATATAGTCATCCTGTAGAATTAGAAATCCCTGAAAGTATTTCTATTGAAATTACAAAAAACACACAAATTTGTTTAAAATCTTGTGATAAAGAAATGTTAGGTTTATTTTCTGCTCAAGTTAGACAGTATAGAGTCCCAGAACCATACAAAGGTAAAGGTATTCTTTATCAAAATGAAATTGTAAGACGTAAAGCAGGTAAATCCGGTAAAAAATAGATATTAATATTTAACTAATATTTGAAAATAATTAATCTTATTAATAAATCAAAATATGAAATTATCGAAACGAGTTTTACTAAAACTCAAAAATAAAAACAAAAAGTTGAATCCTCAAAAGTTCAAACTACTAAAACGAGAAAGTCTACGCGGTTTAGTAAAAGGAACACAAGATCGACCTCGACTATCTGTTTATCGTTCTAATGAAAATATTTATGCGCAAATTATTGATGATACAACATCAAGAACACTTGTTTCTTGTTCTACTTTAGATCGAGATGTGAAGCTAGAAAGTAAAAATGGGCGAACATGTGACGCTTCAAGATTAATGGGGCAAAAGTTGGCTGAACTTAGTTTAAAAAAAAATATTAAAAAAATTGTATTTGACCGAGGTCCTTACCTTTATCATGGGCGAATTAAAGCTTTAGCTGATGGTGCACGTGCAGGTGGTCTTCAATTTTAATAAACAATTTGAAAATTAGAACTATAATATGAGTACAGATTTAAAACAAGTTAATAAGAAAAACTCACGAAAAACTGTTTCTCGAAAAGAGCAAAAATTTGTTGAACGCTTAATTAAAATTAGCCGTGTTTCAAAAGTTACAAAAGGTGGTAAAAAATTAAGTTTCCGTGCAATTGTTGTTATTGGAGATGAAAACGGTCAAGTTGGCGTAGGTGTTGCAAAAGCCGATGATGTTGTTAATGCTTTTAAAAAAGCAAAAACAGATGGACGTAAAAATTTAATTAAAATTCCAATTACAAAATCATTGACTATTCCACACCGAGTTGTTGGAAGATTCGGTGCATGTAAAATTGTTATGCGTCCTTCTATGGAAGGTTCTGGTGTAATTGCTGGTGGTTCAACACGTACAGTTTTAGAAGTTGCAGGAATTAAAAATGTTATTGCAAAACAATTAGGATCTGATAATTTATTAAATAATGCGCGAGCAGCTGTTTGTGCACTTGATAATTTAACAACAAAATCAGAAGTAGCAAAAAAACGTGACATAAATTTAAGTTAAAAGTATTTCTTGAATACTAAAATATTAAAGTATGATTAAACAAACGAATGATAAAAATATTATATTAAATCGTCTTTTATTGAGCTTAGGAATATTAATATTTATTAGGATTGGAACTTTTTTACCAGTCCCTGCAATAAATCATAGTCATTTAGCGTTTTATCTTGAACGTCATTCAATGACTAAAAGTTTAGTAAGTACATTTTCAGGTAATGATACATTTGTAATTGGACTGTTTACACTAAATATTTTTCCTTATATTAATGCTTCTATTTTAATACAAGTGTTAATAAGTTTATTTCCCAGCCTTTCAAAATTACAAAAAGAAGGTGGAGGTGAAGGTCGACGGTCAATAAATAAATTAACCCGAATAATCACTTTAGGTTGGGCTTTAATTCAAAGTGTTAGTATCGCTTTTTATTTAAAAAGAGCATTATTCGATTGTAATCTATATTTAGCTGCAGAAATTATAATTTGGTTAACTACAGGAGCTATGATAGTTCTATGGTTAAGTGAAATTATTACGGAATATGGGCTAGGTAATGGAGCTTCTTTATTAATTTATACAAATATTATTTCAAATTTACCAAATTTTGTAAAAAATTTATTTATAAACGTAAGTCAAGTTTCTATTCTTTCTTGGTTAGCAATTGGAGTTTTATTCTTTGTTGCAATTTCTGGAATTATTCTTTTACAAGAAAGTACAAGAATCGTTCCATTAATTTCTTCAAAACAATTAAACCAAACAAGACAATTAATATCAACGGGTCCACAATCTAATAGTAATTATCTTCCATTAAGATTTAATCAAGCAGGGGTAATGCCTATTATTTTAACTACTGCAGTTTTAGTAATACCAACTTTTATTACTAATTTAGGATTATTACCAATAATTACATTACCTGCATTTATGAATTCGTCGAAACTTTTTTATTGGATTAGCTATTTCATGTTAATCTTAATATTTAGTTCATTTTATTCAACAATTGTTTTAAATCCAAAAGATCTTTCAAATCAGTTGCAGAAAATGGCTGTTTCAGTTCCAGGGATAAGACCTGGTGTAGAAACAACTTTTTATTTAAAAAAAGTTATGCAACGCGTTACATATTTGGGAGCAATTACACTAGCAATTCTTGCAACATTACCAAATTTAATTGAAGCTATAATACCAGGTTCAAGTTTTAATGGTTTAGGAACAACATCATTATTAATTTTAGTAGGTGTAATTTTAGACTTATCACGAGAAGTTAAAAGTATTATTCTTTCAAATATTTATAATAATATATTTGACTAAACAAATTTTAAAAATTTAATTATTTATTTTAAAAACAAAATGAAAGTTCGTCCTTCAGTAAAAAAAATGTGCGATAAATGTCGTGTAATTAAACGTAATGGAAAAATTATGGTGATTTGTGAAAATCCAAAACATAAACAACGTCAAGGTTAATAATTTTAAGGAGTTAGTAAAGTGGTAAGATTAATAGGGGTTGATTTACCAAGGAATAAAAGAATTGCATATGCTTTAACTTATATTCATGGAATTGGTAATACTACTGCAAAAAAGATTATTGAATTAGCAAATATTAGTGATGAAACACGGACAAATCAGTTAACGACAGAACAAACTGTTGCATTACGTAAAGTTCTGGAAGAAACAAATTTAACGTTAGAAGGTGACTTACGTCGATTCAATGGTTTATATTAAACGTTTAAACGAAATAAATTCTCATCGGGGAAAACGTCACCGAAATAATTTACCTGTTCGCGGTCAACGAACTAGAACAAATGCAAGGTCTCGTCGTGGATCTAAAAAAACTGTTACAAGTAGTAAAAAATAATTTCATTTCTAATAAAATTATAAAGTTTTATTTAATATGGCACAAAAAATTCGAAAAATCGCATTTAAGAAAGATAAAAATAATCTAGTTACAGGTGTTGTTCACATTCAATCAACATTTAATAATACTATTGTAACAATTACAAATTTGGCAGGTGATACTATTGCATGGGCTTCCGCTGGAAGTAGTGGATTTAAAGGTTCACGAAAAGGAACTCCTTATGCAGCACAAATGGCAGCCGAAAAAGCTGCCCTAGAAGCAATTGGAACAGGAATGAAAAATGTTGAAATCTTAATTAAAGGTCAAGGTTCTGGTCGTGAAACGGCTATTCGAGCAATTGAAAGTTCTGGTTTTGAAATTCTTTCACTTCATGATATTACACCAGTTCCACATAATGGGTGTCGACCACCAAAACGTCGCCGAGTTTAAAATTTAAAAATCCTAAAATGAATTTAAACAATGACTGGGAATAATTTATATATTAAATGTCTAAAATCAGAAAAAATCGAATCTGGTGTAATGTATGGCCAGTTTTTAATAAATTCGTTAAAACCTGGTCAAGGTATTACTGTTGGTAATCTTCTACGACGTATTTTATTAAATGATTTAGGTGGTACAACAATTACAGCTGTTCGAATTGCAGGTGTTCGGGATGAATTTTCAATTGTTCCTGGCGTACGTGAAGATATTTTAGAAATTTTACTAAATTTAAAAGGAATTATTTTTAAAAACAATACGAAAGATTCTTCATTTGGTCGTTTGAAAATGAAAGGTCCTGTAGTAATTACAGCAGATTCAATTCAAGTACCTTCAAATATAGAAATTATAAATCCAAATCATTATATTGCAACGATTTCAACATCAAGTGTACTTGAGATTGAATTTAAATTTGAATATGGTACAGGTTATAAACTAGCAGGTCAAACTTTCTGTGATAAATCAGAAGATTTTTTACAAATTGATGCTGTTTTTATGCCTATTCAAAAAGTCGATTTTAAAGTTGAAAATATTTACGATAGTTCTAATTCTATTAGTGAAAGATTACTTTTAGATATTTGGACAGATGGAAGTATTTCTCCTGAAGAAGCTTTATCCTCAGCTTCACAATTAATCATTGAACTATTTAATTCAATAATAGAAAATAAATTTACGCAAGAAATTGATAAATTAGACAATGATACTAATATAACTCCAATAAACCCACATATAAATATTGCAATTGAAGAACTTCAATTATCTGTTCGAGCATATAACTGCTTAAAACGAGCTAATATTAATACTATTGGTGATTTATTAGCATATTCTCCGGAAAAATTACAAGAACTTAAAAACTTTGGTCGAAAATCGGCTGATGAAGTTTTTACTACTCTTAAAAATAAATTAGGAATAGTTTTAAAGTAATTACTTATTTAATTAATAACTATTGTATGAACGAAACATTTATTCCAGCTTCTGGTTATAATAAAAAAAAATGGTATGTCGTCGATTGTAAAGGAAAACAATTGGGACGTATTTCATCTTCAATTATCGGATTATTATCTGGAAAAATTAAATCTTATTACCACCCAGCTTATGACACAGGTGATTATGTAATCTTAATAAACGCAGAAACTCTTACAATTGACCGTGAAATTGAGAGATTTCATGTATTTCGACCTGGTCGTCCTGGTTCTTCATTAAAAAAAATTGTTAATGGACTTCCACAACAAATTGTTGAAAATTGTATTTTTGGAATGATGCCAAATGGGCTAGCAAAAAAACAATTATCTAAACGATTAAAAATTTATCAAGGTCCTCAGCATCCTCATGCAGCTCAAAATCCAATTTGCATAGAAGATATTGAGAATTTTACAAATAATTTATAAAAATTTTATGACTATTAAATTAGAAAAAGATAAAATTGGTCTTGGAAAACGTAAACAAGCTAGTGCTAGAGTGTTTCTAAGCCCTGGTAGTGGAAACATTATTATTAATAATATTTCAGGTGAAAAATATTTGCAATACAATACTACCTATTTAGCTAAAATTTGGGCTCCATTAAAAAAATTAAATTTAGAAAATCAATATGATATTTTAGTTTTAGTTAAGGGTGGTGGATTAACAGGTCAAGCAGATGCTATTCATTTAGGAGTAGCACGATTAATCTGTAATATAGACCCACAAAACCGGATCATATTGAAACCTTTTGGTTTTTTAACCCGAGATGCTCGGATTAAAGAGCGGAAAAAATATGGTTTACGAAAAGCAAGAAAAGCTCCACAATATTCAAAACGTTAAAAAATTTACAAATATGCCAAAAACTGAAATTCATCCTACATGGTATAATGATGCCACTGTTTACTGTGATGGTAAACCTTTATGTACTGTTGGTTCAACAAAAAAAGAGTTACAAGTTGATATTTGGTTATCTAACCACCCTTTTTACAGTAATTCATTAACACTTATTGATAGTGAAGGTCGTGTTGAACGATTCATGAAAAAATACGGATTAAATTCAACAAAATAATTATTGTAACAAAATATCTATTTATTATTTTTAAAATATATGCCAACTATTCAACAATTAGTTCGTTCAAGACGGATACAAATTAAAAAGAAAACAAAATCGCCGGCATTAGTGAATTGCCCTCAACGACGAGGAGTTTGTACACGTGTTTATACAACAACACCAAAAAAACCGAATTCAGCAATTCGAAAAGTGGCTCGTGTACGGTTAACTTCAGGTTTTGAAGTTACAGCATACATTCCTGGTATTGGGCATAATTTACAAGAACATTCTGTTGTTTTAATTCGTGGAGGACGAGTTAAAGATTTACCAGGTGTTCGTTATCATATTATTCGAGGTGCATTAGATAGTGGTGGCGTTAAAGTTCGTGCGCAAGGTCGGTCTAAATATGGAGTTAAAAAACCTCGATAAAAACTTTTTTAACTTTAAATTAAAGTAACATTCATTTTTTAATTAATAAATAATAATAATAAAATGAGTGTTAATAATAGAAAACATTAAATTATCTTTTATATTATGTCTCGTCGAAATATTTCACAAAAACGGTTTCCAAAACCTGATTCTACTTATAACAGTTACCTTGTAAGTTTATTAATTAGTAGAATTTTAAAATCTGGTAAAAAAAATTTAGCGGAAAAAATTGTTAATGGCGCTTTTGAAATTATTAAAGCAAAAACAAACGAAGATCCAGTCTTAGTATTTGAACGAGCGATTCGGAATGCTAGTCCTGTTGTTGAAGTTAAACCTCGACGCGTTGGTGGTTCTACATACCAAGTCCCTATTGAAGTAAGTGCCTTTCGCGCAACAAACTTATCTTTACGTTGGATTATTATGTTTGCTCACCAACGTGTTGGTCGTAGTATGTCAATTAAATTAGCTAGTGAAATTATTGACACTGCAAACGACATAGGTAATACTATTAAAAGGAAAGAAGAAACACATAGAATGGCTGATGCAAATAAAGCCTTTGCACATTTTAGATATTAATTTTAAAAAATTAAATCTCGCTAAAAGCTTCTATTATTATATTAAATTAAAGAAATTAAAATTTCAAGGAACTGTAAAAAATGGCACGTGAAAAATTTGAACGTACGAAACCGCATGTTAATATTGGTACTATTGGTCACGTAGATCATGGTAAAACAACATTAACGGCAGCCATTACTGCTACATTAGCATTAGATGGGACAAGTGTTGCAAAAGCTTATTCTGATATTGATGGTGCTCCAGAAGAACGTGCACGTGGTATTACTATTAACACTGCGCACGTAGAGTATGAAACAGACAACCGTCACTATGCACACGTAGATTGTCCAGGTCACGCAGATTATGTTAAAAACATGATTACCGGAGCTGCTCAAATGGATGGAGCAATTTTAGTAGTATCTGCTGCAGATGGTCCTATGCCACAAACTCGTGAACATATTTTATTATCAAAACAAGTTGGTGTACCTGACATTGTTGTTTTCTTAAATAAACAAGACCAGGTTGATGATGAAGAATTATTAGAATTAGTTGAATTAGAAGTTCGTGAGCTATTATCAGCATATGATTTCCCTGGTGATGATATTCCAATTTGTCCAGGTTCAGCTTTACAAGCGATTGAAGCGATCTCAGCTAACCCAGAATTAAAACGTGGTGATAATGAATGGGTAGATAAAATTTTTGCTTTAATGGATAAAGTAGATGAGTATATTCCAACACCAGAACGAGACGTTGAAAAAACGTTCTTAATGGCGATTGAAGATGTCTTCTCAATTACAGGTCGTGGTACTGTAGCTACGGGTCGAATTGAGCGTGGTGTTGTTAAAGTTGGTGAAACTGTTGAAATTGTTGGTATTGCAGATACTCAAACAACAACAATTACCGGTATCGAAATGTTCCAAAAAACATTAGATGAAGGTTTTGCTGGTGATAATGTTGGTATTTTATTACGTGGGGTAACACGTGAGGATATTGAACGTGGTATGGTATTATCACAACCAGGAACAATTACTCCACATACAAACTTTGAATCAGAAGTATATGTATTAACAAAAGATGAAGGTGGTCGTCATACACCATTCTTTACTGGTTATCGACCACAATTCTATGTTCGAACAACTGATGTAACAGGGTCTATTACACAATTTACTGCAGATGATGGTAGTATTGTAGAAATGGTAATGCCTGGTGATCGTATTAAAATGACTGCAGTACTAATTTATCCAGTAGCGATTGAATCTGGAATGCGATTTGCTATCCGGGAAGGTGGTCGAACTATTGGTGCAGGTGTTGTTTCTAAAATTGTTAAATAAAGAAATAAATTTATGGAAATAAAAACGAATGAAAAAATTCGTGTAAGATTAGAATCTTTTAATCACGAACTTTTAACATCATCATGTCGAAAAATTGTTAATCTTATTGAAACACATGAAGTAAATAAATTTAGTGTGGTTTCATTACCAACGGATAAACGAATTTATTGTGTCTTACGATCTCCTCATGTTGATAAAGATTCAAGAGAACATTTTGAGATACGAGTTCATAAACGAATTTTAGATATTTCTTATGATTCGAATGTAAACATTTTTGAAATACTGTCAAAATTAGATTTACCAGCAGGAATTTTATACCGAATTTGTTTATTATAAAAAATTAATATCATAGTAAAATTATTTACTATGATATTACCATTTCAACAGAACGAGTTTAAAAATTAAAAAAAATTAGAATTTTATCCAACGTTATTTTTTAAAAGTATAAAAAATTTTAAAGAAATAAGCCATTATTTTTTAGTAATTTTTTATAATGTAGGGCATAAGTTCATTTTATATAATTTTATTATTATCGTTTTATTCAATTTAAATAAATTTGAAGAAGTAATCAAAACTTAGAAAGAAATTAAAAAATATTTTAATGGGGACGGAGGGACTTGAACCCTCACGCCTATCACTAGGCAACGGATTTTAAGTCCGTCGTGTCTACCAATTCCACCACGTCCCCTTGGTTGACATTTATATAATTACGATTTAACTTTATCTTAATTAATCTAAAAAGGCAATAGTATAGTAAAAAATTTAATAGGCGGCACCCAGATTCGAACTGGGGATAGAGGATTTGCAATCCACTGCCTTACCACTTGGCCATACCGCCA
>Ga0115102_10007054_pt1 | contig 10884 bp, 7 predicted proteins | sample MBTome_5_FD_89644 | JGI IMG/M metagenome (GOLD analysis project Ga0115102, IMG submission 89644) | Marine eukaryotic communities from Pacific Ocean to study complex ecological interactions - MBTS_5May14_M2_3um Metatranscriptome... | ecosystem: Environmental > Aquatic > Marine > Oceanic | place... | reverse complement strand
TCTGTTTTAAGAAAGCGCTAGTGTTCTTCTTCACCCTCTTTGAGCGGCACTATTTGAGATACAAAATCTTCATCTGCACCTGGCTTACTGTAGTCGTATGCCCAACGGTGAACGCTAGGTATTTCGCCTGGCCAGTTACCGTGTATTCTGTCGTGAGTTGGTGTTGTCCACTCCAAAGTGTTGGAACGCCATGGGTTTTGTGGGGCATCTTTTCCTCTAAAAATACTGTAGAAGAAGTTGAAGAAGAAAAAGATTTGTGCAACAGCACCTAAAATAGCGAATACCGTCACCAATTCATTAATTTCTACTAAGCCATCAAACATTGGGAATGCGGTGTTAGAATAATAACGTCTAGGTACACCTGCCAATCCTATAAAATGCATTGGATAAAATACTCCGTAAGCAGAAATAAAAGTTAGCCAAAAATGGACATATCCTAAATTTTTATTCATCATCTTACCATACATCTTTGGGAACCAGTGGTAGATACCAGCAAACATTCCGAATATAGCGGATAGTCCCATTACAATATGGAAGTGAGCCACTACAAAATAGGTGTCGTGAACGTTAATATCCAAAGCACTGTCTCCGAGTATTAGCCCCGTTAAACCTCCTGAAATAAAGGTCGATACTAAACCAATAGAGAATAACATAGCCGGAGTAAATTGTATGTTTCCTTTCCACAAAGTGGTTAGGTAATTAAAGACTTTTACTGCGGATGGGATGGCAATTAATAGTGTAGTGAAGGTAAATACAGAACCCAAGAACGGATTCATACCTGTCATGAACATGTGGTGTCCCCATACGATAAAGGATAGAAAGCCAATCGCCAATATAGACCCTACCATGGCTCTATATCCAAAGATAGGTTTGCGTGAGTTGGTAGATACTACTTCAGAAGTAATTCCCAATGCAGGTAGTAATACAATATATACTTCAGGGTGTCCTAAGAACCAAAATAGGTGCTGGAAAAGTACTGGTGAGCCTCCCGTTTGAGTAAGCATCTCTCCTTGCACCATAATATCTGATAAATAAAATGCGGTACCGAAACCTCTATCAAAAATAAGTAATAGTACTGCTGAAAGTAATACAGGGAATGATAATACCCCTAATATAGCAGTTACCAAGAATGCCCACATTGTTAGTGGTAAACGTGTCATAGACATCCCTTTAGTTCTTAAATTTAAAATAGTAACAATATAGTTAAGACCTCCTATTAAAGACGATACTACAAATAATGACATACTTACTAACCATAGCGTCATACCAAGTCCCGATCCAGGCATGGCTTGTGGTAAAGCACTCAGTGGCGGATAGATGGTCCAACCAGCGGCGGCGGGCCCAGATGCTACAAATAAGGAAACTACCATCACTACTGATGACACAAAAAAGAACCAATAGGATAGCATATTCAGAAAACCTGACGCCATATCTCTTGCTCCAATCTGTAGCGGAATGAGTAAATTAAAAAATGTACCACTAAGTCCGCCTGTTAGTACAAAGAATACCATTATAGTACCATGAATGGTTACTAAAGCCAAATATATATTGGGGTCCATTACTCCATCAGGCGCCCATTTACCCAAAAACGTTTCTAATATGGGGTAGCCCTCAGCAGGCCAAGCCAATTGCATTCTGAAAAACACTGACATCAAAATAGCAATTACACCCATTACCATAGCCGTAATAAGGAATTGCTTAGCAATCATCTTATGGTCTTGACTAAAGATATACTTCGTAATGAATGTTTCTTCGTGGTGGTGGTGTTCGTTATGATCTGACATATTATCTAATTGTTCTATGTTCTTATTGTGCGCTTACTAAAGTCTTAAAGTTATCTTGCTCTTGCATCCAAGCATCAAATTCTTCTTGTGTTTCAACAATTACCTTTATCTGCATATTGTAGTGGGCAGAACCACATATTTTGTTACAAAGGAGGACGTAATCAAACTCAACAGGTGATTCACCCTTTTTAGCTCGTGCCTCATTAATATATTTCATTTTTTCAATCATCTCAGGATCTTCACGCATTTCCTTTGTTGTCTTGGTAGGAGTGAAAGCAAATTGAGTGTTCATACCAGGCACGCAGTTCATCTGTACGTTGAAGTGAGGTAAATAAGCCGAATGAATCACATCTTGGGATCTGAACTTCATGAGCACTTGTTGGTCTTTCACTAAATGTATTTCTCTGACTACTATATCATCATCGGATTGAGGATCGTTTTCATCAACACCTAATGTGTTTACTCCACCAATTAAAGTGTAGTGTGCTTTTCCTAATTGGTTGTCGTCACCTGCATAGCGGGCCGTCCAGTTAAATTGTTGGGCATAGACTTCCATGACTTTGGCATTAGTAGTATCGGGCACCATCGTTTCATTCCAAGTGCTCAAACCAAAGAGTATTAAACCTGTTAAGACAAAAGCAGGGACGGAAGTCCATAATAACTCTAACTTGTTGTTATGAGTTTGGAATAAAGCCGTATTTCCCTCTCTACCTCTATACTTGTAGGCAAACACAAACAATAAAGTTTGGGTAATAAAGAAAGTAACAAGTATCAAAATCATAGTGGTATCCCACAATGTCTTAATTCCTTGACCGTGAACACTAACAGGGTCTGGTAATATTAAGTGCCCCCATAACTTAAACGAATAAGCTACGAATGCGGTAAAGCCCAAACCTACAATTAACATAGCTAGAGCGTTATAGCGATTATCTTGATCAGTAATTATCTTGTCCTGTGGACCTTTTAGCTTTGTTGCTATTTCAATAATTCGCACAATCTGTACGAGACCTATTATTGTCAAGACTATGATTAAGAAATTTAAAAAAGTAGTCATATTAGCCTGTAAATTTTATTCGTTATCTCTTTTATTAAATATGGTGGTGTATACTTTCGTCAGCAAATGGATGATTCTTTACAAATAGTGGCGCTTTTGTTAATGCTCTATTTACGATGAACAAAAATAAGCCTAAAAAGCCTGCAAACATTCCAATTTCAGTAAATCCTATGTGCCAATGATCTTTCATAATACCTGGTTCTATCAACAAAAACACATTACACCAATGCCCTATAAGTACAATAACACCAACCGTCATGATATAACCAAAGTTTCTTTTACTGTCTCTACTCATTAAAATCAATAACGGGAAGATGAAGTTGATGACAGAAGTTATCCAAAACAGGGCGTTATAATGTTCCCAACGTGCCATATAATAAGTGACTTCTTCAGGAATGTTAGAGTACCATATCAACATGAATTGTGAAAACCACATGTAAGTCCATAAAATACTAAAGGCAAAGATCCATTTTCCTAAATCGTGAATGTGATTTTCATTGACCTGCTCTAAGTAACCTTTACGTTTTAATACGATAGCAACCATGGCAATCATAGTAAAACCAGTTACTCCCATTGATGAAAATACAAACCAACCAAATAACGTACTGAACCAGTGGGTATCAATTGACATTATCCAATCCCATGCCATCATCGATGATGTATAGCCGAAGAATACTATAAATACAGCAGATAATGTTATACTTGCTTTGTAACTACTCAAACCACCTTCTGTATCTTCTCTACGAGAAAGCGCAATCAGTCGCTTGGCAGCATACCACCATCCAAAAATATATACAGCGGCACGTATGAAGAAGAATGGGAAATTCAAATAGCCTTCCTTTCCTGCAATGATAGCATCGTAATGATCATCATTAGGGTCCATAATGCCCTCTGCCATCCAGTGCCAAATGTGGTTCCAATGTAATTTTCCAGCAACTATAATAAATAGCATAATGATACCACCTACTAAGAAATAGGAAGTAATCCCTTCGGCTACACGCTTAAAGGGTATTGCCCAAGCTGCCTCAGAAACATACTGAAGAGCAACAAAGAATATGGCAAATGCTGAAATGGCTAAGAAAAAATAATTATTAATCATCAAACTTGGCCATGCTCGGTGTGCATCATTAGTAAATCCGAATATTATGGCTAGTACTCCTACTGCCATTAAAATATAAGAAATTAACTTGGTGTTTTTTGTTACTGTGTACATCATATACAGTTGGTTTAATCTTAATTAGTTCCTTTTTGTAATTCTTGAACGTACATTGTAATCAACCAACGTTCAGTATCGTCAACTTGTGTGTTATGTGGTCCCATTGCATTGAGTCCATAATAGATAGCGTGATATATGTTACCTGCCGCCAGGTCATTCATATTTTCACCCGTTCTACGTATCATGATATCATCAGCATATGATGGTATAGCTCCATAAACGGGATGAGTAATGCTTCCTTTACCATCACCATTTTTACCGTGACAGTGAGCACAAAACATTTGATAAAGCTGCTTTCCTTTTTCTAAATTTTCTTCAGAATATTCAAAAGGGCTTTTCATTTCTTGTCCTGCTAAGAGGTAATCTTCTAACGATTTATCGTATTCGAAAGCGACAAAACCTCTGGGCATTGTACCCGCTACTGGTTGTCGTGCATTCAAACTGTCTTTGAAAAAATTATTCGAAGAATAGATTTCTAAAGATGGTGAACGGTACATGTCTGGCATGAACTCATAACCAGGTTTTCCTACTTCATTATTAGAACATGAAGATAAGAACGATAAGGCTAAAAAAGGTATCGCAATTAGAAGGATATTGTTATATACTTTTTTCATCTTTAAGCTATTTCTTTAACGTTAATTTCGGTAGCACCAGTTTTTTTCAAAAGTGTGCTAATTGTCTTATCATCGTCAGACTCTATCTCCATCAAAAATTTATCATCAGTCGTTCTTGGGTCTGGACTTGCAGACTCCTGACCAGGAAATAATTTACATTTGAAAAGATAGGTTATTACCATAAGGTGAGCAGAAAACAATACTGTCATCTCAAATATGATAGGCACAAAGGCTGGCATATTGAGGTAGTAGGCAAAACTTGGCTTACCACCAATATTCTGAGGCCAATCAAGTATCATAATATAGTAGGTCATCCATATTGCTACGGCACAACCAATGGCACCATATATGAATGCTGCTATGGCCAAGCGGGTTCTTTCCAAGCCTAAGGCGTGGTCCAATCCATGTATAGGAAATGGAGAATACACTTCTTTGATAGAAATATCTTTTGAACGTACTTCCTTAACACTTTTAAGGAGTACCTCTTCATCATCAAATATTCCGTAAATGACTTTTTTACTCATGTCTTTTACTTTTTATATTGTTCGCTAGAGGATTTAACAATCGTTTTTAATTCTGCTTGTGCTATCACTGGGAACGTTCTTGAATACAATAAAAACAGTACAAAGAAGAAACCTATAGACCCCACAAAAATACCTATATCTACAAAGGTTGGAGAGAACATAGTCCAACTTGATGGTAAGTAATCACGGTGAATGGATGTAACGATAATTACAAAACGTTCGAACCACATTCCGATATTTACGAATAAGGCTAATATGAATGTGAACACAATGTTTGTTCTTAACTTTTTGAACCACATTAGCTGAGGAGATATCACATTACATGTCATCATACTCCAATATGCCCACCAGTAGGGACCTGTTGCTCTGTTAAGGAAGGCGTATTGCTCAAATTCAACCCCTGAATACCAAGCCATAAATAACTCTGTTAGATATGCTATACCTACTAAGTTACCAGTAAGCATAATAACGATATTCATATATTCAACATGCTTGATAGTAATGTATGCCTCTAAGCCAACAACCTTTCTCATCACTAATAGTAATGTCTGAACCATAGCAAAGCCAGAAAATACTGCTCCTGCCACGAAGTAGGGAGGGAAAATTGTAGTGTGCCATCCCGGAATTACTGAGGTAGCAAAGTCAAACGATACAATAGAGTGTACAGAAAATACAAGAGGTGTTGCCAAACCAGCAAGAACTAATGAAACTTCTTCAAAGCGCTGCCAATCTTTGGCTCTTCCACTCCATCCAAAGGATAAGATACTGTATATTTTTTTTCGTAGTGGCCAATATTTCTCGTTAACTTTATCTCTAATCATGGCAAAGTCAGGAATAAGACCGACATACCAAAAGACAAAAGATACTGAGAAATAAGTAGAAATAGCAAAAACATCCCACAACAAAGGTGAGTTAAAGTTTACCCATAAAGAACCGAAGTTGTTAGGTATTGGAAACACATAATATCCTAACCATGGGCGCCCCATGTGTATCAATGGGAACATGGCGGCCTGAACAACTGCAAAAATAGTCATTGCCTCAGCAGAGCGGTTAATGGATAATCTCCATTTTTGTCTGAAAAGTAATAGTACGGCAGAAATTAATGTACCAGCATGACCGATACCAACCCACCAAACAAAGTTGGTAATATCCCATGCCCATCCGACCGTTTTATTTAGTCCCCAAACACCAATTCCTGTACCTATGGTATACCCAACGGATAAAATCCACCATACAAATAGTACTAATGAAATACCAAACACTATCCACCACATTTTGTTGGCTTTAGCTAAAACTGGTTTCGCTACATCCATAGTGATGTCATGGTAGCTTTTATTACCGAGAATTAGGGGCTCTCTTATAGGGCTTTCTTTTTGCATAATCTATTAATTAAGCTTTTCTATTTCTAATCTTAGTTTGATAAAATACAGAAGGAGCAGTGTTAATCGCTTCAAGCAAGAAATATCTTCTCTCATCTGATTTTAATTCTCTAACTTCACTTGACTCATCGTTGACATCACCAAATACTAGTGCATTGGTAGGACAAGCTATTGAACAAGCGGTTTGTGCATCTTTATCTAATACTTTTCTGCCATCGCGTTTAGCATCAAGCTTAGTTTTTTGAATCATCTGAACACACATGCTACATTTTTCCATGACACCACGGATTCTTACCGTAACATCTGGGTTTAATACCATCTTACCCAAATCGTCATTCATATTGTAATCGAAGGCGTCATTTTCAGCATAATTGAACCAATTGAATCGACGTACTTTATAAGGACAGTTGTTAGCGCAATAACGAGTACCCACACAACGGTTGTACGCCATATGGTTTTGCCCTTCGGCACTGTGTGAGGTTGCCGCAACAGGACAAACAGTTTCACAGGGTGCATGATTACAATGCTGACACATCACTGGTTGGAAAGCAACATCAGGATTTTCTGATGGCACCTCCATAGCTTTGTATTTAGAAACCGCACCTAATCCTTCCTCTTCAGCAACTTCTTCTGTCATATCACTAGAGAAGTATCTGTCAATACGCAACCAATGCATATCTCTACTTTTTCTTACTTCTTCTTTTCCAACAACAGGAACGTTATTTTCTGAATGACAAGCGACCACACAGGCGTTACAACCTATACAAGATGTTAAATCAATGGATAAATTCCAGAAATGACCCGTCTCGTGATCGTGCTCTTTCCATAAACTCACCTCATCGGCGAATAATTTTCCTTTATGAGTGTCGAATAAAAGATCGGGATTACCCGCTTTTGGATCAGCTATATATTCTGTTAATGTAGCCTCTTTAATTAAGTCTCTACCCATCATAGTGTGGTGCAATTGAACAGAAGCAAAACCGTGTTCTCCTTCAACTTTTTCAATTTTCACATCTGACAATGTGTAGTGGTTATCTTGGGCTAATGGATAAGCGTTTATTCCTACACCATTACCAACTTTACCAGAGGCTGTACGACCATAACCTAGCGCTAAGCCAAGAGTACCTACGGCTTGCCCTGGCTGGATAAGTACAGGAACATTTTCTATAACAACATCACCAACAGTTAATCTAACTCTATCCCCATTAAGTGATCCATCAGAAATATTCCAGTTTGTAAGCCCATTTTCACGAGCTGTAGTTGCAGAAACAGTTAAATAATTGTCCCAACATGATCTAGTAATTGGATCAGGTAGTTCTTGTAGCCAAGGGTTATTAGCTTGTGAGCCATCACCAATAGAATTGGATTGATACAGAGCTAATTCTAAGCCTTTCCCCTGTGTAGATATTGAACTTACATTGGCAGAGAATGAGGATACAGAAAGTGAATTCGCAGAAACATCTGCTAAACCGTCGTGTAATGAAGAAGACCAAGAAACTTTGCTTCTCCAATATTTTTTCAAATAAGTGTAATATTCAGTATCGTCACCACTCCATACCATTAGCGACTCTTGAATCTGACGACTGTCAAACAAGGGTTGAATAGTAGGTTGTGTGAAAGCGACTTTGTTGGGTGTTGCTTTGGCATCTGACCAACTTTCTAAATAATGACGATCTGGACAAACGTATTCTGCATTTTCAGATGTTTCATCCATACTCAAGGCCGATGAAATACTGAGTGAGACTTTTTTCAAACCAGCGTTGAATGCCGCTGCATTTGCTAGAGTATATGATGGGTTAACACCACTCATAATCAAAGCGCCTACTTTACCAGCATTCATGTCTTCAATAAGTTGAGCAACAGCTTTATCATCACCAGCCTTTAACAAAGATGGCTGAGTCAAATCGATAGTTTTACCGTAATTGCCTAAGCTATCGTTTATGGCGTTAACCATAATTTGAACGGCTTTGTCATTACTATCACAAATAACTAAGGATTTTCCTTTGGCAGATGAAAGTTCAGAAACTATATCTGAAATTTTATCATTTGCAGGGGCATTACCGCTCAAAGCGTCGTATAAATTTTCTAACAAGTTAAGTTTTTCAGAAGGCTTAACTGGAATTCTAACGTCAGCATTAGATCCTGATAACGACATATTAGTTTCAATCTGGAAATGACGAGACATTTTACCAGACTTAGGATTTCTATTAGCAGCATACTGCTTTTGGAAATTTGTATTCAACCAACTTCCCAAAAAGTCAGCTCCGAAAGAAACGATAACATCAGCCTTATCTAAATGATAACTTGGAAGCGCTCTTTGCCCAAAAGATTCTTTGTTGGCATCGAGCATTCCTTGATAAGATATAGCGTCATATTGTACGTGCTTGGCAGCATACTTATCTGCAAATGCATTTATAATAGATTGTGTAGTTGGGCTAATAATAGTGTTGGTTAAAATCACAACATTCCCGTCAACATTAGACAATCTGTCTTTTATATCCGCATCAGCATCAGACCATGATACAGATTCACCATTTTTCATAGCGCCCTTAAGACGGTTTGAATCGTAAAGCGAAAGAACTGAAGATATGACCCTTGCGTTAGGTGTGGCCATACTTAAATCATTAGGCTTAATGAAAATTGGTCGCCCTTCACGTGTTTTAACTAAAACATTGGCAAAATCATTACCGTCATAGAAAGTGGAAGCGTACCAATTGGCTACTCCAGGGGTAATTTCCTCAGGCTTAATAACATAAGGTATGGATTTTATAACGGGTGTTTCACAAGCGGCTAATGTAGCTGCTGCTGTACTAAAGCCCAAGAATTTTAAGAAGTCTCTTCTCGATGTGCTTGTTTCGGACAAGTTTTTATCATCGCCCAAAAAGTCATCAACAGGAATATCTTCTATGAATTCGTTTTCTTTCAGTTTGTCAATAGCTGGGTCGTTAGCCAATTCTGCTAATCCCTTCCAGTATTTTTTTTGCTTAGTCATATTGTTAAACTAATTTATTTTCAATTCTAATAATGACACTTACCACATTCAAGTCCTCCAATGGCTTCCACATCAAATGTTTCGCCAGGGTGGTTTTCTTTAAATTTAGCATGCATTTCTTCATAATAATCGTTGTCTGCAACTTTTACTTCCGTTTGTCTGTGACAATCGATACACCAACCCATCGTTAGCTCTGAATGCTGTTCAACAACTACCATCTCTTCTATTGGCCCATGGCAATCTTGGCATTCAATCCCACCTGCTACTACGTGCTGTGAGTGGTTGAAGTAAGCCAAGTCAGGAAGGTTGTGAATCCTCACCCATTTGATAGGCTTCTGTTCATAGCCTTCGATATACTGACCCTTTTGAGGATCAAAACCTACGGCGTCATATATTTTTTGAATTTCTGCTTTTCCAGATGGGCCTTCATTGATATATGTGTGACAATTCATACATACATTGGCTGATGGTATAGCAGCAGACTTCCCGTGTCTTGCAGAATGGTGGCAATAATTACAATCTATACCGTTGATACCCGCATGCAGTTTGTGTGAGTATGCAATGGGTTGCTCAGGTGCGTACCCTTTAGTTACACCAACGCCAGACATAAGGTTCCAAACAGAGTTGAGCCCAATGGTTGCTATTATCAATACTGTAAGAACAACCAGTGATTTTCTTTCAAGAAAAGCGTTTGCTAGTGATATGGTTGACTTGAATAAGTCTTCACTTTCTTCACCCGCAACATCTTTAAGTGTATTTTTTACTTTCCATAAACCTGCAATGACCAACAATAGTACAATGGCAATGGTGAGTATGACATAATCCGTTGTATTGTCTTCGACAACTACCGCACCACCATCCGCAGATGCCGTTGCTACTACGGCTTGTTTTTGAGGTGCTTGCTCTACATAAGCTAAAATATCTCTAACATCATCATCAGAAAAATAAGGAAAGGCGGTCATTGGAGACTTGTTGTACTCCTCATATATCGCAATGGCATCTGCATCACCAGATGCGATTAATTCAGCCGAGTTTTTAATCCACTTTATTAACCATTCTTCAGAATATTTGTCACTCGCCCCTCTTAAGGCTGGTCCAATTAACTTACTATCGATTTGGTGACAAGCCGTACAATTCGCCTTGTATAGCTTCTCGCCTTCTTCAATGTTTTGGGCAAAAATAGAAGAAGAGTAAGTCAATAAAAAGAGAAACAATAAAGAGAATAGTGAAGTGGAATACTTACTTAACTTGATAAATTTAGTCATGTTTATAAACGTATAATTCAGTTGTAACAATTGCTGATTTTTCTCGACTACAAATG
>Ga0115102_10191753_pt1 | contig 10885 bp, 11 predicted proteins | sample MBTome_5_FD_89644 | JGI IMG/M metagenome (GOLD analysis project Ga0115102, IMG submission 89644) | Marine eukaryotic communities from Pacific Ocean to study complex ecological interactions - MBTS_5May14_M2_3um Metatranscriptome... | ecosystem: Environmental > Aquatic > Marine > Oceanic | place... | reverse complement strand
GTAGAACTTTGCTTATACATAAAATAAAAAAATACAATTTACTGGATTAATTCTTCTTTATAGATTGCCTGTAAACCAAGAGAGCTTACTGTAAACTCAATAAGTGTTTTGAGTGCGTCTTCTGTAATGAATGACATAAGTGTATCTCTATGATTGTCTCCATCATCACCAATAAGCCATTGGTAGTTACCTACCTTAGCTTGTATATTTGCAACTGATTCTGGATCATTTGCCATTGCTGTCATTGCCGCCACAATCTTATCTCGATTTGGATTATCTTTACGAATCCAAATTGCTTTTTGTAAACCATCACGGAAACTTTTTGCTAATACGTATGCATCATAAAAGTCACCACATGGTTTTACGCCCCAAATTTCCTTATATAAAATCTCAAACTGTAAACCTGGATAGTTAGGATCATCAGCATGTGAACCGTCTGCTTGTAGAATACCGTGCGTAAACCATACTTCTGCTTGTCCGCTATCAACTGTAGGTTGAATATGTTTTTTAAATGCAGCTGGATTTTCCCTTGTTACATTTAGTTCGCCACGCTTAAATGCTAAACGTCCTTCTCCCTGGCTAAAGCCTGGGATCCAATCTATGTTTTCATTAAAACATGTTACTGGGTCAACTGATGGGCCACATATTAACATTGCCATTGCCATTACTTCTGGTTGACGTCCGCCATAGGAATGCATCTTGACATTTGACATGTCTGTGTTTACCAATCGTCCTGTAATAATATTTAAATTCATCAAACCAATAGACTGGTAATCTTTATAATTGTAATCTACATTGTCTACTAAAAAACTAAGTGCATTGCTTCCGTTTGATACCATTATCATATCATCGTTATGCTGTAGTTCATTATGGAACTCATTAAATCCTGGCGTACCACGTGCGCCTGGTATGTGTTTAATTGTTACTGATTCTCCTGGCAGATGCTTTTGTAGTTCTACTGCTATAATTTGAGCCCATACACTTGTTCCAGCGCCAGGCTTCTGTGGAACAATTAAGGTTACATCTGCAAGTGCAGAGGTTGTAAATGATATAATAACTGATGCTGTTACTAATAGTTTTTTAAACATAGAATTCTCCTAATTTATATTATATGCTATGTTTATTTATTTACCTTTATAATTGTTTCTTTGGATCCGTCTTTGACTAATTGTAATGTTTTATCTGTAGTCCATCCTGTTACTTGTAGCATAGGACGATTATCCCAACCCATGTTACATGTAGCATGTGGAATATCACGCCATTCCCAAGTAATACATTCGCCACGTTTCCATTGATGCCAATTGCTGTTACCCAATGCGAACACTTGTCCGTGTTTCCAATCATCTAACATAATTACAAAGCGTCTCATTAGTTCTGGATTTCTATCTGCTTCTATTTCTGTAAATGTGTTTCCACGTTCTTTGCGGCCTGCAAAATTATCAATATGCCAGTTTAGCATTTGTCCTGTGCGTTGATTGTGGAATTTAATTGTATATTCTTCCATGCCAAAGTATGAGGCAATGTTTTGAAATACTTCAAAATCTTCTGCTTTTGTGCGTTGAAATACTTCCATTTTTGGATCAGCACCAGCACGAATTAAATCTTGTTCTTCTGCATCAGCAGTATATGTTCTATGATCATCATCTTTAGATAGTTGGTTACGACTAGACCATGAACTGTCAAGAACTCTACCTAAGCATTGTGTTACTGCATCATCCCAATCGCCTTCAAATGTGCATACGTTCTGGTAATCTTTATTACCTTCTTTTAAAGGATCAAAGTGCCATTGTGATTGAGCTTTGGTAAACTCCCATCTTGAGCCGTTCCAGTGTTCCTGATTTTTATTATCCATAATATGATCCTTCTTTTGTTAAAAATATGTCGTCATATACTACAAAGCAGGGAGATTCCCCCTGCTTCGTATTTAATCATTTTATAAATTACTTGACTAAGTCAGCTTTATAGATAGCTTTTAGTGACAATGCTTCTACATTAAACTTAACTAAGTTTTTAAGAGCATCTTCTGTAATGAATGTCATTAGCGTGTCACGCTGTTGATCTCCATCTGCACCAATTAACCATTCGTAGTTTCCTACTTTTTTCTGGATAGCTGCTACTGCGTCTGCGTCTTGTGACATTGCTGTCAGTGCCGCTTGTAATTTAGCTGAATTTGGATTTCCTTTGTTTGCCCAAATTGCTTTTTGCATACCATCACGGAACGATTTGACTAGTACATATGAATTATAAAAATCTCCGCTTGGTGCAACACCCCATTTTTGTTCAAACAGGATTTCCAGCTGATAACCAGGATAGTTTGGATCATCTGAGTGTGATGCATTTGCCGCATCTAGGATACCATGATGGAACCAAAGCTCTGCATCACCTGCATCGATAACTGGCTGAGCATGCTTTTTAAATGCCGCTGGATTTTCACGTGTACCAGATAGTTCTCCACGTTTAAATGCTAAACGTCTTTCTGAACCCTTCATACCTGCAACCCATGTTACATTCTCTTTAAAGCATGAAATGTATTCATCAACTGATTTGTCTGGTCCACAAATAAGCAATGTCATTGCAAATGCTTCTGGTACCATACCAGAGCCACTTGAGAACGAAGGCTTATTTTTATCTGCATCAGTACGGTGTGCCGCAATAATATTCAAGTTCATAAGACCAATTGACTCATAATCGTCATAGTTATAATCAACTTTGTCTGCTAGGAATGATACGCCGTTACCACCATGTGATACCATAAAGTGATCATCTAGTTCACGTAGCTCATTATGCCATTTATTAAAACCAGGAATGTCACGGGCACCTGGAATTAATTTAATATTAATTTTCTCACCTAAGAAAGGCTCGAGTTCTTTAGCAACAATTTCAGTCCATACTGTTGTACCTGAACCTGGCTTTTGAGGTACCACAAGTGTGATATCTGCAAAAGCAGAAGTTGCAAACGAAACGGCAACTGCCGCCGTTACTAGTAGTTTTTTAAACATGTTTTCTCCTTAACTATAATCTAGTTTGTTTTTGTTAAAAAATACTCCGTAAATGAACATACCAATTACTGCGACACAAAGGCCTAAGAAAATTGGTCGATCTAGGAGTTTGTCGATTGTATACAGACTTGACATCTGTAAACTTAGTGATTCTATCCTGTCTGCAAGGATGAATCCAATCAACATGGCAGGACGGCTAAACTTTAAATGCTTTGCTGCAAGTCCTAAAATACTGCATAAAGCAAATATTGCATAGTCTTCCCATCCACCTGTGTATTGTACACAAGCCCACGTTACAAAAATTAGTAATAATGGACCGTATATATAATATGGGACATATGTAATTAATGCAATCCATCTTGTAAACACAAGACATATGATACATACTAGTACTGTTGCACCCATAAACCCTATAAACAAGCTGTCAAAGAACCTAGCATCATACACCAAGTCTGGTGTGCCAAGTTCAAAGTCCAGATACATAAACAATGCCATTACAATAGCGGCAAAACTTGCACCTGGAATACCAAACAATACTGTTGGTATCATACTTGTTGCTTTTTGTGCATTATTGCTTCCTTCAGGACCAATAACGCCTTTAATATTTCCTTTGCCAAACGGCACTTTTTCATTTGGATTGGAGGCAGTGGTTGCACCATAAGCCATCCAATCGCTCATTGCTCCACCAAGTCCTGGCAAAAATCCAATAAAGGCTCCAATAAGACCGCCACGCAAGCCGTCCCATTTATTTTCCCATACTGCCTTAACACCTTGCCAAGTTTGTCCCTTTTGGCTTGTTTCTATTTTAGCTGTAGTACCTGCACTAACTAAGCCTTTGATAATTTCTGGTACTGCAAATAGTCCTGCAACAAAAGGCATAATCTGAACACTATCAGCCAAATAATCCCATCCAAAGGTATATCTGTCTGCGGCAGTTTCTGGATCCATACCAATCAATCCAATATAACAACCTATCACAATTGCAACTATACTTCTTACCCAGAACTTACTGCTAACAAAACCAACTGTAGCCAATGCAAGCATAACAAATGCCCATAACTCTGGAATACCAAATATCATTATTAAATTAGCATACCAAGGCAATAGTGCAAATGTTAATGTACCCCAGAGTAATCCATTTACTGTGCTTGTTGTAATTGCGGCAGTTAGTGCATATGTGGCTTTGCCTTGTAGTGCAAGTGGAAAGCCGTCTACCATTGTAGCGGCGGCACTGTTTGCACCTGGAATACCTAATAGGACTCCACTAAAGCTGTCTCCTGTCGTACTAGCTGCAACCACAGCCATTACAAAAATTACTCCTAAGTATGGATCAAACGCTGTAAACCAACCTATAAATCCAAACATAGCTACAAGACCTGTAGTTGCTCCTGCACTTGGTATAATTCCAATCAAAAGCCCGTACATGGTTCCAGCAAATATTGCTGCTCCTATTTCTAACATAATAAATTAACCTTTTTTTTAAGTTTGTATATTGTAATGCAATATCAACTACTTGTCAAGTTTTCTTTCTAAGCAAGAAAAACAATCTTTCGCCATCTTGTTTGATTGTAATCACAGTAACTCCTAAAACTGGAGCAAGATTACTAATAAATTCTGGTGTCCAATTAAAGAAGTCAATCCATTGTGCTTCTGGCTTATCATGCATTTTGCCTGGATTTACTCTGTGATACATAAGTCCACCAGGCTTAACAAAGCTGGTTGCTTTAATCATTTCTAATATAATTTTATCTGCGCTTCCAAAATTAATACTACCAAAACTTATTAATATATCATATAAATTTTCTGGCTCATAGCTCATAATATCTGATTTAATGTCTGCTCTTTTATTATAAGGATCGACGCCTGTTAAATTATTAATTTTGCCTTTAAATTCATTATACCCACAACCCAAATCTAATACTTGGAGGTTATCGTCAAACCCATTAATTTCATCTACTATGCCTAGTCCACTATATTTGTATTTTTTAGTAACTGGTTGCCATACTTTTCCAAAATAACGCTCTAAAGTTAACTTATCTACTTCATAAGATAGATCCAACACACTAGAATATACTGTATTTTCAATCTCTACATCAAAAGTACTATTTACAAGTGTTTTAAGAGCCTGAGGATTGGCCATCATCTGAGGACAACTTTTAATAAGAGCTTGTAGCCTATCATAGATTTTTCTATTCATCTAAATTTTCCTTGTATAAAAAGACCTTGCTGCAATAGTAGCAGACACCTAATCTTTCTTTCGTAACGCTAATTGTAAAGAGAGGATGTGTATCATCTGGACAAGGAAAAGATCCCTCTTTATCTACATATATTTTTTCTTTTTTGTCCCACAATATAGTTCTATTTAATTTATGTAACTCAGGGTTATTTAATTTATTATTGGTCTTCATGGTTCATTCTATACTGTTTATGCTAAATGTCAAATATTACTTTACTTGGTCGCCGTCAATAATCATATGATATCTTGCTTCATTACTTTTATTTAATATCATATGATTCATACCTGTTCTTATTCTAAACGCTTTGGCTGGTTGCCAAGGCACTATACCCAAGTATCTCATCTGTCTATCCCAGAAGTGCATTTTACAATCTTCTGGATTGTTTATTGCTAAGTTAAGAGCCCAAAAATTATCATCATCTTCATTTTCATTATGAACACCAATAACACCTCCTGAAGACACTTTCATAATCCTCACCCTGTTATATCTATCAAAAAAACTTCCTAAATTATCTTGTAAATATTTTACAATTGTAGGAGTAAATTTCTGTGCTTCTTCAGTAAAACGTTCTGCATGTATTGTAAAACTTTCACATCCTTTGCTTGTGCTTGATATATGTTTAGTAAATAAATCATTTTGTTCCAGAACTTCTATTTCTTTTATAAAACTTTTATAATCAAAGTCAACAATATTTTTTTCCTCAAAATATTTCACAGGCAAGCTATCAACTTTTATAAATGATGCTTGATTTAATCCCCATGGTGTGTTGCCAAACCATTTTGTGTTTATGTTATTAATAATTAAATTATTAATAAAATCTTCATAACCATCTATAATATCTATATCTGTCCAACTTAGCATATAATTAAAAATATTACTTGTCCAAACTAAAGGCTGATTTTTTTTAGATATAAAGTCTCCCACCAGCTTATAATTTACGATTGTAGAACATTCAAATTTAAATTTATAATTTTTAATATATTTCCATTTTTCTCTTAATACTGGATATATTTCTTCCCAATGTTTGTTGCAAGAGTCAACAAACTTAGAATCATCTAAAGTATGGTCTAGTGGTTGATCATATTGCTGTGTAAATTTGTTTATCCATTCTTCCCAACTTATATCCAATTCAGGATCAAAATTATTTAAAAACCAACTTTGAAAATTTAAAGCATGGTCGTTAACATCTATAACCATTACTTCTGTATTGTCTGCAAAATTATAATTTACAAGGTAATACCAAGTAAGATATCCTGAAGCTGGTCCTACTAAACAATCATATGTTAGATCTGGCAAATCATTATATAATATCTCGTTATTATATGCAGAGAACCTGTCGTGTTGAGCTTTAACTAAATGAATAGTAAAATCATAATTATCTTCACTGATTAAGCCATTGTCCTTTAGGCTGTTTAGTTCCTTTTTTTCTTTAATTTTTAAACATTTTAATAGTTCTTCTGGATTGTCTAAAAAATAACTAAAACACTTTCCTTTTCTCAAATCATTATTAAGATTAATCATTTTCCAGTCGTGTTGTACTGCAAATTGAATTAGATCTTCACCAAATCCAAAGTCATGATTTTTATACATATCGATACCATCAAGCAGCAACTGGTCACTGCCTTTTGATATCCATTCTGGGGTATAATCGTCGTGAACATTCTCTTCTGATCTTCCTACATTAAACCAACTATCAGTTTCATATTCTAAATCATTATTAAAAACAAATTTAGCTTGTCGTAATATATCAATTGCTTGCTTACTGAGTATACAGGTTTGTTGATGAAGTGTAAATAAATTATTAAATTCAGGTCTATGTTGTTTCCATAAACCCACATGCATCAAATGGCCAGCCACTGTAAAGTCTGGATTGTTTTTGAATAGTGTATCGATCCCTTTTGCAATTCTTTTGGGATCATGTACTATTGTTCCAAACGACATCATAAAAATACAATCATATTTTATATTTTTTGTTTTGTCTAGTAATTGATTTAAATCATCTATTTGTATAAGATGGTCTTCTAAAAACTCTATGTCTGTATCGTCTATTATTTTTGGATTATTATTCAATGTATAGAGATTGGAGCGACTTACAAGATTGAGCATTTCAGCCAATTCCAAAGGTAAGTTTGTCTCAAAATCATTCTCTAAATATCTTTGTGAATCATTCCAATAAACTTTTAAGACACGATACTTCTCAGTCATAAATGTAAGGATCCTCTTCCTTTAGCTTTTTCATACGCTCTTCTACTTTTTTACGATAGCGTCTTTCTTCTATTTTATCTTTTATAATCCTAATTGGATTAATTTTATTTAAAAAATTTAACATATCATTCTCCCTCTTTAGTGAGCACTTTTACACCATAACGCTCGTGCCAACGTTTTGCGTCAGCTTCTGTATCTACCATCGGTTCGCCTTTGATGTTCAGACTAGTATTTAACAAAATAGGACACCCTGTCTCTTGTTCCCAACGGTCTAATAAACGATACAAGTCTGGGTGCTGTTCTGCTGTTACAGTTTGTACACGACTGGTACCATCATAATGTGTGATTGCAGGAAACTTATCTGGATGTTTTGTAGTAGCAATAAACTGCATAAACTGGCTTTCATCGCATCCTGGTGGCATCTCAAAATAGTCATGTACTTTGTCTGCTTTAATTACTGGTGCAAATGGACGGAAAGGCTGACGTTTTTTAACTGTGTTTACCAAGTCTTGTACATCATCGCCTCTTGGATCTGCAAATAATGTTCTATTACCCAATGCACGTGGACCAAACTCAGCACGGCCATTTGCTACTCCCACCATGCGTTCAGTTTTTAATTGTTTAATAGTATTTTCTATTGGATAATCACCCTTGATATTATATCCCAAATAAGCTGTATTATATTCTGTAAAGTCACGAACATCGTCTAATACACAACCCAAACTACTTCCAGCATCACCTGGATTAGGCATGATCCATACATTATCAAAATATTTGTATGCACGGCCGTTTGCTACACAATTTAATGCACAACCTCCCATAATTACAATATTTTTATTATTGGTGCTGTGTTTAATATACTTTAATAAATGATCAAATATCATTTCATATACTGCTTGAGTACCTGCAGCAATGTCTGCATAGTCCTGTAAACTGTTTAATTCTGGTGCCCACCAACGACATCCACGATGTAAATTGTGTTTAAATTTAATTTCTGGACTATTATTTTTTAATGGATAAAAGAAATCATCATATATCTTTTGTTTAAAACGTTCTGGATCTCCCAGTGCTGCCCAGCCCATTAAAATATATTCGTCTTCATTAGGTTTTAGTCCAATACGCTGTGTCATACTGCTATACCAAAGTCCTACACTGTGTGGATATCGCTGACTAAATGTTCTTTTTAACTGTCTATCACGCCCTTGCCAAATAGTCAGTGTCTCAAATTCACCTATGCTGTCAATTACCAACACTGCGGCATCACGAAAAGATGATGTAAAATAACCTGCGGCGGCATGGCTTGCATGATGTTTGTGATAATGTAAACTTGGAGGAATAGAACTAGGAGCACCTATGCCTCCCACTAAACCAGAACTTACAGGTGTCCATGGTGTTGGCCACACTACACCTAGGTTACCCAGTGTTTTCCAAGGAGCTTCTTTATTCCAAGCTGTTTTCCACTGTCCACTGCGTATTTGTCTTAATCTTTTTGTATTGAAGTTTTCATACCAGTGTATTTCCTCAGGTCTGCCAAACAAACGAGCTTGATTTACAATAATCTGATTTAACCAAGCATCGTTCTTTTTACCACTACTGCGTTCTGCATGTGCCGCAAATAATATTTCTGGCTGATCGCCTTTGACAGTATTCACTACAGCCAGTGCAGCATCATGTGCGTTTGATGTAATTCCCCATTTAATCATGTTTCCAGTTTTCCTTGCCTTTTACAATATTATGCTCGTATTTAACAAGCAAATCATTATAATTATTAAAATTAGGTGTCCACATTGCAAGATATGATAATATATATTTTGTTTCTGGACTGTTGAGATGACAGCGATGTCTATATTCAGTCATATCAAATACTACAAAACCTTGTTTAGCTAGTAAAGATATGTCTTTTAAGTATATGCCGTTTTCCCAACGATCATATGCTTCTGGTGTCCCATTTCCAAAAGGTCCAGTTGATATTAATATTCCACTGTCACTTATTGCATCTTGATAAGCATGCATTAATCCATTTAGTGCGCCCAAGTTGGGTGAAGCATCATCGTTAACATAATCTAACTTAGCACCATTGAGCGCCACCAAATGTTCTGCTGTTGATTTTTTATAAGCATCCAATCCATACAACAACGATGGTTTTCTATTTGGTTGTGTATCCAGGTTTTTAAGCTGTTCCTGCCAGGTTTTGTCCAAGTTATGTTGGCTGTCATACTGATCTTTTACTAAACGATCCCAATTGTCAACATACATTTGGTTACGGTGGTCATGACTGTTGTAAGATTCAAAATTATCTTTACTGAATAAGTCTACACCCAATATGTGTGAATCTTGTGTGTGTTCCATAAGCATATCATGAGAGCCACCTCCGCCTATGCCAAGTTCACACAAGCTCATTTGTTGTTGTCTATCAGATGTTATCTGATCTAACGATTCCAATGCATCCATGATAAATGGATTAAATCCACGTTCCGTATTTCTTTGAACGGACAAGTTATCCACATCTGTAGCACTCTTATGATATTCTTCTTTAAAAAATCTACTCATCTCTTGCCTGATCAACAACACTCGCATAATCACCACATATGCCGTATATATTGCTCATCAAAGCTGTATCAGGCAAGGGTATATCTTGTAACGATAACCAAATAGCGTGTGGATCCACTGGATGTACACCAGGAAAGCACCATATTAATTGTCTACTTGTGAGTGTTACTGGATCGTTTTCATGATAAAACGTGTTAGCTCCCAATTTTAACAATGCACCAAATGCTTCAGGTGTTTTGGCATGACAAAAGAAATCGTCACTTTCAGCCCAAGCCAGTGGAAAACGCTCTTGTGGATCGTCATGCCCCAAGTATAACACACCTGACACCAATTGTAAATCTATTTCTACCTGATAACCCTGATCTCGGGCTTCCTGTATATAGTGTATTTTATTCTCAAAACTTGGTTGTGGTCCAACTGTATTTCCACGATGTGCTATAAACTTCATCCTTGTTCATACCTCTGTAAATCTTCCGGAGTACCAACTCCTTGCATACTGCGTACTGGAGCAATTCTAACTATTCCTCCGCTGTCAATCAACCAATTGTATGTGGGACAAGTATAAAATTCATTGTTTACTCTTACATTGTCAGCCATCATTGCACGGGCACTCTGGCAAAATAAATCTCCGTCACTCCAGTAATAATAACCAGCGGTTGCTGTTGAACTTATTGCCACCTTTTCTGCTACTTGTCGTACTGTGCCAGTGACATCATGATCAGCATAACTCCACTTGGGATCACGTTCAGGACAATCAAATGTGGCAATTCCACCTTCACAGCCCTGCCATAAACTCAGTGCCAACAGTGGGTTCCAGTCAATGATCTGGTCACAATTGGCAACAAATATTTCTCGTCCACCAATGTAGGGTTCTGCCAACAACAGTGTACTGGC
>Ga0115102_10836155_pt1 | contig 10891 bp, 14 predicted proteins | sample MBTome_5_FD_89644 | JGI IMG/M metagenome (GOLD analysis project Ga0115102, IMG submission 89644) | Marine eukaryotic communities from Pacific Ocean to study complex ecological interactions - MBTS_5May14_M2_3um Metatranscriptome... | ecosystem: Environmental > Aquatic > Marine > Oceanic | place... | reverse complement strand
CTCTATATGACCCTTTAAGTAAAAAGAGATCTCAAAATTCTGTTGAGTATTTTATTTGCTTTACAAAGAAAAAGTATGCTAATGATAATATTTAAAAAAAATGATTAGCGTTTACGGTAGAATTTTGTCCAAGTATCTAGTTTTCTTTAGTTGTTTGTTTTTCTTGCAAAATACAACAAATATTAAAATATAGTAATTATTTTCCTCACATGGAATGTTAACCAGATTTTAATTTACTCCAAGATATCTAAAATCAAATTGATTTGTCCTTTACTTAATTGATTCTTACATCAAGGAAGTATCTATAATTAGAAGTGATTTCTTTTTAAGCAATGGTAAGAATAAAAACAAATATACCCCCTAGTCTGGAGTTAATTATTAAACATATAAAACCTTTATACTACTTATGTTTACTTAAAAGTAATATAACAAATCTTTCTACGTTATTTATTTATGACACGAAGAAGGATATTGATATTCTTTTATCTAAAGGTATAAAAACAATTTGTTTAGGTTACAATAGAAAATTAATTTTAGATGGTATTGGGTTTAAAGCATCAGTATTAGATGGAGATGCTAACAGACGTATACTTTCAATAAGGATTGGTAAGAAAGAGCCTGCGAATTATATAATACCTGAAAACGTTCACATTTTCGTTGATGGTAATAAAATAAATGCTTGATCTCCAAATAGTACAATTATAGATAACTTTTTCCATAAAATTTTAAAAAATAAAGCTATTAAGAAAGGTAGTTTAATCTTTAAAAAATAATTAATGAGACGTGATAAAATAAAAATAAAATTAAAAAATCTTATTGCAAATCACAGAAATTTTAGAAGGTATAAAAAGAGACTTAAACAAGCTTCAGTATATATTAAAAACAATGCGATTAAAACAAAAACCATTGATAAATTAACATATCCTGATTATATTGTACGTAGTAACTTGAGATTTCAAATTAAAGAAAGTTCAACTAAACTATCACAGGATTATTTCCAAGTGTTAAAACAAAGAAAAAAAAGAACTTTTAGATTTAGAAATAAACGTAACAAGTATAATTTTTATCAAAGACAATTTAAGAATGAAAGTTACGTTAAAGACTTTTATTCTTTAAATAATAAAAAACTAAAAAAGTATAAAAAATTGCAAAATTACTGACCACGCCCTACGCATTCAAAAAATCTTTTTTTTAAGAATACTGAGAGACGGTTAGATGTTATTTTAGTTCGAATTGGCTATGCAAAGAATATTCAACACGCAAGAGATTTAATTAAATATGGCGTTATTTTTGTCGATAATGTAAAAATAACAAATAAAAATTATCTTGTATTATCTACTTCTGTCGTCGAAACTAAATATTATAATTCACCTTTTTTACTATTATATAGATATCATTTAGAACATTTTCCTACTAAAACAAAACAAGAATGATTTTGAAGAAAAAGATATAAAAAGAAAAATAAATGTAGAATTAACCGTGAGGCTAATAATCATATTTTAGATGGTTTAAATTTACCTTATAGCCCACCTTCCTTTAAATTAAGACTAAAACGAAGATTAAACTATCACAAAAATGCATACAAATACAACCTTAAACGAAAAGTAATTCAATTTCCTTTAACTAAATTACCTTATCAATATATTAAAGTTGGAATTAATAAGACTCTAATAACTCATTTTTGTAAGAATCATGATATTCGCATTCCTACTTCAATTTTTAAAGGAGCAAATACTTAAAAAACATTATTAATGTTTTTTACTCAGTGTGTTGGAATAGGTAGACAAGTCGAACTTAAAATTCGATGCCGTTTAGGCGTGTGAGTTCAAGTCTCACCATTGAGAAAATTTAATAGTTAGTTAAAAATACTATTAAATTTTATTATAAAGGAGCGAACCAACGGCTCGGACCAACGAACTGTTAAAACTGTAAAAGAAGGTGCGAATCTTTTGTGTTTTTCTAATTACTTATTTGTTCTTATCAAATTTAAAACAACGAAATTTACTTTTTGGATCTGTTTCAGCATTTTACAGACTTTTTTATATATGCATGACTATTATGCGATCTCTAAAAGTGAAATTGCCGAGAAAAAAACTTCTTTATAGAACAAACTATGAAAATTCTATTAATATCAAACCGGTAGAAAAAACGAAAGCACCAGAAACCAACTGAACTCTAATGTGATTAACCGGTTTTCGTAGATATTAACTTTCACATAAAAGACTACTTTTACTTTACCTAAAACTTATTATGTTATTTTGGCTCAGTTTGAGGGGGATGAGGTTAAATCCCTCGTTCACTTGTCAATATTCTTCATCTTAAACGATACTCTCTCTTTCTTGGCTTTTTAAAGCGGAAAGGGAACACAGAATGTTACAATAAAATATGGCTAAAGCTTACCACCCTTGACACCTTGTTGATCCTTCACCTTGACCTTACGTAGGTTCTTTTGGTGCTTTAGGAATGACTGTAGGAGGTGTTATGTATTTCCACTCATATATGTATGGAGATTTATTATTAATCTCATCAATGTTAGTTGTTATTGGAACAATGATCGTTTGATGACGAGATGTTATTAGAGAAGGAACATACCAAGGACATCATACGTACGTAGTACAAAGAGGTCTTAAATGAGGTATGTTATTATTTATTTTAAGTGAAGTTATGTTCTTCTTTTCTTTTTTTGAGCCTTTTTTCACTCTTCACTTTCTCCTTGTATTGAATTAGGAGCACAATGACCACCTATTGGAATTTCTGCTATAAATGCTTTCGATGTACCTTTACTTAACACTGCTATTCTATTATCTTCAGGTGCTACCGCAACATGATCTCACCATGCTATTATTAGTGGGGAAAGATTTCATACTATTTTAGGATTATTTATTACTGTTGTCTTAGGGGTAATATTTACCGGTTTACAGGCAATGGAGTATTATGAATCTTCATTTAGTATTTCTGATTCTGTTTATGGATCTACTTTCTTTGTTGCTACGGGGTTTCACGGATTACATGTTTTAATTGGAACTTCTTTTTTAATAGTGTGTTTTTTCAGAATTTTAAACCATCATTTCACTAAACACCATCATAATGGCTACGAAGCAGCTTTATGATACTGACACTTCGTCGATTTTGTATGAATCTTCCTGTTTGTAACTATATACTGATGAGGAGCCTAAACTAAAAGTAAAGAGTAACTGACGAACTCTGAAAACCTCCCTCCATCTCTAAAGAGAGAACGGAGGGGAGAACTAATCTAAAATGTAATTTTAAAGAATATTTAGAGCACTTTCGAATTTGCCTCGATAGCTCAGTCGGTAGAGCGCACCCCTGAAAAGGGTGAGGTCACTAGTTCAAGTCTAGTTCAAGGCACACTATTTATTTTAGGAGCTAGTAGCCTACAGGTAAGGCATGTTCCTCATAAGAATTACGATGTTAGTTCGAATCTAACCTAGCTTAAGTTATTTGAGTTTTTAAGGGTGATTATAGCTCAGTCGGTAGAGCATTTCTTTGTGGCAGAAAAGGTCGTGAGTTCAAATCTCACTATTCACCCAAATCTAAAAAAGGTTAAAATCCTTTTTTACGACTATCGCTACTTTAAACCAAGTAATTAAACGACCTAGAAAAAAACCAGTTAGAAAATCAAAAACACCAGCTCTTAAGGGTAAACCTATAGCAAAAGGAATAGTTATTAAAGTACTCGTAAAAGCGCCAAAAAAACCTAATTCAGCTTTAAGAAAAGTAGCTAAAGTTAGGTTATCAACTAAGAAAACTATTACGGCATATATTCCAGGAGAAGGACACTCATTACAAAGTCATTCTATTGTTATAGTCCGTGGAGGACGAACAAGAGATCTTCCAGGTGTAAAATATAAGTGTATTAGAGGTAAATTTGATTTATTAGGAGTTTTAGATAGAAAAACTTCTCGTTCTAAATATGGAAGAAAGAGATCTATCAAACTAAAATAAAATGTTATTAAAACCAAAAAAAAAGAAAATTTAAAAAACACCATCTTTATAAGGTGCCAACTACGACTAAATTAAAAACACATTTAGTTTATTCTAATTATGCTTTAGTATCGACACAATGTTCATTATTAAATGCAGCACAATTAAATTCAGCTGTAATGACAATTAAAAGAGTACTAAAAAGAAAAGGAAAATTATGGGTTAGGGTTTATCCCCATATCCCTGTTACTAAAAAACCGGCTGAAACAAGAATGGGTAAAGGAAAAGGTAGCGTGGACCATTGAATAACAAAAATTCACACTGGATCTGTTATTGTAGAACTTAAAGTAAATTCTCCTCTTTTAGCTAAAGCAGCATTAACTTCTATATCAAAAAAATTACCTTTTAAAACTACCTTTATATCAACTTTATAGTCCTGACGCTTCCGTCATTCCTCTCTCTCTAAAGAGAGGGAGGGGGGAACCTTTCCCCTTTTTAAAGTTTAAAGGGAAGAAAAGGCAAAAAGCAAACTGCAAGCTAGTCTATCGGTAAGACATCGTGTTTTGATCACGTCAAGGTGGGTTCGATTCCCTCGCTTGTAATTTTATTTTGTCCTATTATTCTAACGGTTAGGAATCCTTTCTTTCACAAAGGCAGTATCGGTTCAATTCCGGTATAGGGTATCTTCTCTCTTTCTTCTCTCTCTAAAGAGAGAAGAGGGAGGAAGAATCAAGTTCCCCTCTTCTCTCTTCGCTTTTTAAAGCGAAGAGAGGAGAGCGGGAAAGGGGGGGTTTTACCCGAAAATGTCCCTGATTTATCATTAATATACAATCCATGTTAATGGTTAATGTAAACTAATAAAATAAGACATTTAAGCCATTAATATGTTCAATCCATGTTAATGGTTATGCTTATTAATTATCTTACAATTGCATTCGTATTATTTTTGTTAGGAATGATTGGTATTGTTATCAACAGAAAAAACATAATTATTTTACTAATGTCTATTGAGTTAATGCTTTTATCTATTAACTTTCTATTACTAACTGTCTCTTGTTTTATAGATGATATTACAGGACAAATATTTGCCCTATATATTTTGGTTGTTGCTGCAGCTGAAAGTGCAATCGGACTATCTATTCTGATAGCTTACTACCGTACTAAGGGGACAATTTCTGTTAAGTTTATTAACCTATTGAGAGGATAAACTTAAATGAATTCTGTTTATCTATAAAAAAGCCTAGACATTGTCAGGCTATAAACGTCGTAGTCCAACGGTTAAGACTGATGTTTCATGCGTGTCCAATAGCGGTTCAAATCCGCTCGACGTTACCGCAAACGAAGGAGATGTAGCTCAATTGGTAGAGCGTCGGTTTGTCGAGCCGAAGGCCGCCCGTTCAAACCGGGTCATTTTCGATCAGAAAGAGGATGAGGTTCGATCCCTCAGACCCTTTTTAGTTGTCACCGTAAGCGAAAGGCAAGGTAGACACGGCTAACAAAAATAAAAATTAAAAAAAAATGTACGAAGCAGCTAAATTAATTGGTGCTGGAGCAGCTACAGCTGGAGTTGGAGGAGCAGGAGCCGGAATCGGTAATGTTTTCTCTGGAATGATCCAAGGGTACGCTAGAAACCCATCACTTAAAGCACAACTATTCACTTATTGTATTCTAGGATTCGCTCTAGCCGAGGCTATGGGTCTATTCGCTTTAATGATTGCTTTCTTAATCCTATTCGGTCTATAATATAGACCTTTGGGAAGAAAGCGCTCGTGAGTTAGGTTTACGAGTTTTAACCTTTTAGCTCAGTTGGTTAGAGTGTTTACCTTACAAGTAAAATGTCAAGGGTTCGAATCCCTTAAAGGTTACAGTCCCTAAGATAAAACGAGAAGCTCTATTTTACAGACAGTAGTTCAGGGGTAGAACGTGATCTTTGGGAGATTGAGACGGTGGTTCGATTCCATCCTGTTTGAACACAATATTTTTACATCTTTTCTTTTTTCCTCCCTTTCCCTTTTCTCTTTAGAGGGGAGAAGAGGGAAAGGGGTGATCTAATGATCTCTGTTGTAAGAGTAACTTGTTTCCAGTTGGTAAATAATTTCTTATTTACAATTTTTGGCAGTCAATAGACGCGTAGCTCAGTGGTAGAGCATTCGACTTTTAATCGACTGGCCGTAGGTTCAATTCCTACCGCGTTTAACAATGAATTCCAGGCCTAAATGAAAACCTATATTAACAAGTAAAGGGCAAGAGAATAGAGCTACTATTATAACTCCGGAGATGATTGATAAAAGTATAGAAATTCATAATGGAAACAGTTATAAAACTATAAAAATTAGTATAGACCACGTTGGACATCGATTAGGTGAATTCTATAGTACTCGTCACGTACCTACATTCAAAGTGAAAAAAAAGAAATTAAAATAAGTAAGTGAGTAAAATAGGGGTTAGTCAACCTTGAGGTAATCGTACAATAAATGAAAATATTAAAGAAGAAGTATGAACAAGAAAATTTATAAACGGTACGTTTCTTAACTATAACTATATAATTTCCCAAATTTATATGCATAGTTACCCTAAAAAATTAAGCTTAAAATTTTTAATTTTTATTCCTACTTGATCAGTTTCTAAAAAAGTACATATTCTTTATTTAACAAAATTAATAAGTTTAGTTAAATCAGTATTAACATTAAAATATAACAAGAATGTTAGCGTTACTTTTAAAGTTATTCCGCACCTATTTAAAGATCCTGTTATGCTAGGAAAATGACTTAAGTTAGAAGATGATCATGTAAAACTAAAGTTTAAACTGCGTAAACTACTTCATAAAATTAAAAGTAAAAGGTGATACAGTTATTAACCGCTTTAAAAATTAATGATAATTCAGGTGCTACTGCAGCAAAAGTAATAAGAGTTTATAACAATAGAAAATACGGAGTAGGCGGAGATTTAAGTTTAGTCTCTATAAAAAAAAATATTCCTCACTCTAAAGTTCGTAAAGGGGATATGTCAAAAGGTGTTTTAATTAGATCTAATAAAAGATCTTATGTAATTTCACACCACCAAACTTGAAAAGGTAACAATTTAGTTTTAATTACTATAAAAGTAAATGATTACTACCCTCTTGGTACTAGAATTAAAGGACCTGTAACTTCAAAATTAAAATCCAATAGAGGCTGTCAAAAGATTGTATCTATTTCTAAAAGAACACTATAATGAGAGACCATTTACAAGAACATAATGATACTATAAATAAGTTTCATTTTATAAAACATTCAAAAAAAGTGACTTTAAATAAAATAACTTTTGATACTAATTTAAACTCTTTAGTTAACAATCAAAAGTTAATATCAGCTCTATATTACGCTCACTTTAATTTGATAGGTCAAAGACCTCAAGTTAAAACAGCTCAAAATTCTATTGCTAGCTTTAAAATAAGACCTAATATGATTATTGGTACACATACTACTACGCAGAATAAATCTTACTTGTTTAAATCATTATTAAATAATTTAAAACTCTCTTTTTTACCGTCTATTCAAAGACAAGCCCAACGAGATATAGCCCCAAAGATTAAAATTAACTCATTAAATCAACAAGAATGCCAAATTAGTTACCCTCTTACAAATTTAAACTATTTATATCCCTTTTTTTATTTAAACACAATTAATATTCCATTAGGTGGTGCTAATATATCCATATCCTCTAAAAGTAAACATATGCATTACTATTCTACATTACATTCTTTTTATTTGAGTACACACTTTCTAGTTTCACCTCTACCCTCCTATGCTTTTTAAAGCGGAACTATAGAGAGAAAAAAGGTATGTCATTTTATAATAAAAAAGAAAAGTCGAGCTGGTAGCTCAGTAGGTAGAGCGCCAAACCGATAATTTGGTGGTCGTGAGTTCAAATCTCTCCCAGCTTAACATTTTTAACTTGTTTAGCGAGTAAAAATGTAAAAATAAATAAATGAACAAGACGAAACGAAAAATAGATAAATATAAAGTTTTATCCGGAAAACTACTTAATGCGCAACCGCGGTCCAAGATCTCTCCCCTAAAGGGGCGGAAGAAAAACCGGAAGACGGACAGTAGTTTAAAAAAAACATACTTAGGTTTAAATTTAAGTATAAAAGGAAGATTAAATGGTGTAAACAGAAGTAGAAAATTGGAGTTTAAACATAATGGAGTTGCTCCAAATTCTTTCTCCTCTAAAATAAAATCTACTCATTTACCTATAAACACAAAATGAGGAATATGAAACCTTAATATACTTCTATCACACTAATCAAAATGAGAAAAATTACTTTAAAAAATTATAAGCCAACAACACCTTCACTAAGAGGTAGAGTCATACCAAATTTAAATTATTTAGATAATCTTTTACCAGAAAAGAATTTAAAGACCAAAGTTAAAAAACATTCCGGTCGAAATTATACTGGTAGTATTACCTGTAGACATAAAGGAGGAAGACATAAAAGATCCTTACGATTTATTGATTTAAATACATATCAAAAACCCAAGTATTTATTAAGTAATGAATATGATCCTAATAGATCTAATCATATTTCAAGATGTTTTGATTCTAATTTTAAATCCTTTTATATTCTATCTTCAGATAATCTTCAAAAAAGAATTATTAGTCAACCAATAAGATTACCTTTAAAAGATATTATTCCTGGAACAACTATATATAATATTAAAAACTTATGTAGATCCGCAGGGTCTTATGCTACTTTATTAAATATAGATAATAATATTGCTACTATTAGATTACCATCTAAACAACGATACACTTTGTCTGCTCATGAATTTGCATCTATTGGTAAATCTGCCAATAAAAATCATAAGTTAAGAAAACAAGGAAAAGCTGGAGCTAATCGTTGATTAGGTATTAGACCTACTGTAAGAGGTCACGCTATGAATCCTTGTGATCACCCTAATGGTGGAAAAACTCATGGAGGTATGCAACCCAAAACTAAGTGAGGTAAATATGCTAAATGAATTTCAACAAAATAATTTATCTTACAATAACATTTTAAACCTATTTTTATACATATTAAATATAGCCCTCTACTTTTTTTTACTTAAACAACAATATCTTACTTTTTTTCATTTATATTGTTACTAGAGCGGCGCGCGAACGCGAACGCGAACGGGGGGGACCCCCCCGTTCGCGCGCGCATTAGACAAACTGTAATTGGAATATTAATGAATAATAAAACTATACAACATATAGATCCATTGGATAATTACAACTCTATTGATCCATTTTTACCCTCCCTTCTCTCTAAAGAGAGAACGCGGGATTCAAATTATGTTATATATCTTCCGGGAAAAAGAGAAGGTTTGCCCATAATAAGAAAAGGTTTAAACAAAAATGAATTTAAAATTGTTTATTTAAACCGTGAAAAATGTAGTGTTCCATATTCAGTCAGTGAATGATATAAAAACCTAGAAATTGTAAAAATTTCAAATAGACCAAAAAATTATAATTTTATCAGTTACCTTCATTCTATGAATGAATATGCCGCATGAGAATTTAAAAATATTACTAAAGACATAAATATTTTAAATAAAAAGTTAGGTAATATGACTATACAGAAGCGGTTAGAAATTTTTATTTTAATGGAATTTAGAATAGAATTACTTAATTGTATTTCTACTACTTCTGGTATAGTTTATATGTTTGATAAGCATAAAACAGAAAAAATGTTTTGTACTTTTACTAAAGTTAAAAAAATAAATTATATTAATGAAGGATTTGTAGAACCACTAAGAGGAAACTTTAAAGGAAAAAGAAAAAAACGTACAAACAATGTTCCATTTCATCAAGAATTTAAATTAAAATTAGATTTTAATCAATCCTTACTTTTTTGTATTGCGTTTATGTATGCCTTACCAACAATCTCTAAATTTAATGTCTTACACATACCTGTAGGAGGTAAAAATTTATTTTATTACCGAAAATGAACATGATTAAACCGTAATAATCATAGAGAATTACCTCTAAAACAACTATATAGATCACATGATCATCTTGTATGAAGATATGATCGTTTACTTTATTTTAAAATTTATTTTAACTGTAATGATGTAGAAAAAATTATTAAGTTACTTTTATATAATTGACCATATTTAAAACATGATTTTAATATCCCAAAAAGATATAAAGTAGATGCCTGAAAAGCACACGGTAATAAAGGTGCTCCTCGACTAATTCAAAATTATTATTATAATTGATCCGATTTAACTAATAATCTTATTATTATAGCTATTGAAAATAAAAAATATGTAAGTTTAATTTTAAATACTATTTATAACGAGTTTACTATAAATAAAAAAAAACCATATTTAAATAGAGGGGATTTATACAAACATCAGGGAACTATCAATTTTAATAATGTTTTTAATCCAAATGATTATAATAATATGAGAGCCACACAAGATGAAATAGATAAAATTAATAAAAAAAGATTTTATTATAATATGTATAATGATCATTATTGAAAACGTTCTTATCAGCAATCTTTAATTCTTAAAATTATGGCTCAATTACCTATCCCTTATTGAAGTATTTATACTTATATGATTGATGATATAGATGTAAGACGTTACATGATTACAGGATCTTCTCAACATTTTGCTTCTACTACTCATGATGGTAGTTATTGAAGAGCCACTCCTGTTCATTATTGAAAATCTAGTCAACAAACCATTGAAAAAGATCCAAAAATGAAATGATCCTTATGACCTAAACAACTTAATTGATCAAGATCTTTTAAACCTTGGCGCATCTTTAGAACAATCCAAAAATAAAAATATTTAACTTTCCCTTTCCCCTTTAAAAATGGGGAGGTATCATGTAGCTCAGGGGTAGAGCGGAGAGCTGTTAACTCTTAGGCCGTAGGTTCAAATCCTACCATGATAGCTTTATAAAAATAATT
>Ga0115102_10483529_pt1 | contig 10894 bp, 14 predicted proteins | sample MBTome_5_FD_89644 | JGI IMG/M metagenome (GOLD analysis project Ga0115102, IMG submission 89644) | Marine eukaryotic communities from Pacific Ocean to study complex ecological interactions - MBTS_5May14_M2_3um Metatranscriptome... | ecosystem: Environmental > Aquatic > Marine > Oceanic | place... | reverse complement strand
TTTTAGCCTTAGCTGGACTTGAATTTTGCATAGGTATTCTTATACTAGTACTGTTTAAAAACTTTAAACTAGATTTTAATTTTTTAAAGAATACATCTACCTGAGACCATACCCTATTATCCGGTAATAAGCCTATTTTTTTAAATAAGGTATTTTTTGCAAAAATTTAATATATATTAGCTTTTTATAGTAAAAAGTTGCGTATGGGTGATATAGTGATGTTATTTTTTATTCAAAATATTTTGATATTTTCTATAATTTTTTGAGGGTTGACCGTTTTGGGGAGCTATTTTTATAAAAAAAAAAACCATAAATCAAAGAGGAATTTCTATGAGTGTGGTTTTAAGTCTACTTCTGATATTAATTTTCAGATAAATTTAAATTTTATAATGATATGTATTTTTTTAGTTCTTTATGATATTGAGTTTACTTTTTTATTCCCAATACTTTTTAATCTGGGAAGTACTTCATTGTTTCAATTTATGCTTTTTATTTTATTCATTTTTTTAATCATTATTTCCCTATACTATGATATTCTTATGAACGCTTTAAGTTGACAATATTAAATCTAAATGTTTTTTCGGTGATGTTATCTTTTTATATGCGATAACCATAATTTTATAACATTTCATTGACAATTTTAAATTTTTTAAAGCCTACCAGGAGAGTAGTGAAGAGATTCTCAAAATTATCGTTCTTTTACACCGCTGCTATGTTTTTTTATAAATTTTTTTGGCGTAGGTCAATAAAGTTAGTGCTATATGTAATTTTCTTTAAATTACATATACAAAAAGTTTTAAGGGGTAAAAAATCAGTTTTACTTGTTTTAAAGAAGAAAAGAAAGTCATATGTCATGTTTTCTTATTTTAATTCGAAACTTATTTTATCTACCTCATTGGGAACAGCTTTAAGGCATCTTAAACTTATGCGTAAAAATCTTAAGCGTCAGAGAAAAGGGTTCCAAGCATTTATTTCTACATTTAAACGCGTTTACTTGAAGTTTAAACCCGCTTACGATAAAAGCGTATTTATAGATTTCTTTAACTTTTATCTTGTTTTCTTTTGGAAACGGCTCAGTGCTCTATTTGAGTCAAGAAGAGCTAAGCTCCTTTTTAACCTTAATACACACAATGACCTATTGCGCATTAAACGTCCAAAAGGGGTTAAGAAAAGGATTATTAAAAAGGCGTTTAAAACCTTTTTAGCTAATTGAAGTATTATAAATTTTGAAAAAAATCAAGAATTACGTCATAAAGTTAAACAGTAATTAATATAACACATTTTATACTATTAACTTACTTCGGGTATGATGTTTTTATTTTTTTTAGGTACTTTTTAATATTACACTTATTCGTAGAAAATTTTTTTAATATATTCTTTATTAATTCATCAATAATAAACCTTTTTTTTTTAAAATTAAACTCGGATAATAACATTTTTCTTATGACATTGCTAACGTGGTTTTTTTACACATATAAAAATATAACAAGCATACCTATACCCGTGTTCATGTTCCTTGATATTTTACTAACAAATAGATTTTTTAATTCATTTGATTTCTTCTTTTTTTTTAATAAGCTAAATACTAATTTAATGAATGGCCTTCTATTAATCCACCCCATACTCCTATACTCTATATTCTCTTTTTTTATATTGATTTTAATTACATCCAGTAAGAAGAAATATTACTCAATATTTACATATTCAGCATGTATACTACTTAATAAATCTATAGTTTTATACCTCTTACTTGTTCTACTTATCTCTATTTTTTTAGGGTCTTGATGAGCCCAAACAGAGTTGAATTGGGGGGGTTGATGAGGGTGAGATTTGATTGAAATAATTTCTTTAAACTATCTAACTATGGGATTATTATTATTACATCTTACACGGTACATAAACAATTCTATATTTGTTATGGATATAAGCTTAAAATTATTGATTTATACGCTTATAATAAAATTTAATTTTTTAGATTCTGTACATAACTTTTCTTCTTCAGGATCCTATATCCAAAATTTCTATGAACTTTTGTTTTCTTTAATTATTTTACTCCTTTTAACTAGTCGGTTAAAAAAGTTCAATACAAACTTTTTTACCATAAGCTCTTTGGAGAATATAGTTTTTATAGGATTTTTTATATTAAATTTATTTTTTTATTTATTTATATTTTACGAGTTTTTCTTAATATTTTGACAAGATATAAGCACTTTGATGCTATTTATTAAATATAAGTATTTATACTCCACATTATTTATTGTTTTTATATTTTGCTGCTTTAACTCAGTTACTTATCATCTTTTATTTGGATCCTCTTTCCTTCCATATTGAGAGTCGTTATACTTGCAGTCTATTTTAATTTCTCGGAACTTTGCCAAGTCGCTTACTTTACACCTAGCAGTATTTTTAAGTATTTATATATTGTTTTTTAACTATATCTTTTATGATCTTTTGACATCATACCCACTTGCTCAGATACCTGTCGTTAACGTATCTAATTTTTCATCTTTATTTTTGCAATCTCAATATCTAACTACTACTACCTCTAAAGTGCTACTTATTATAAATAAGGTAATCATGATAAAAGATGTTTATGTGTCGAATATGGGAGGTATTATTGAGTTTAATTGGGCTAGCCATAACTGATCCTTTATATTAAACCTAGGGACTTACTTTGTTTTATTTATTTGGTTAATACTCATAGTCCTCACCCTTAACCTATTACCCAGCGCTTTTTTTTTACTTTTTTAACTTAAATCACGTTGTTTTTTTGTTACGTATACTTTAATTTATAATTAGTTTTAATAAATGCAAAAATTATTTTCAATAAGGTCTAAAAAATTTAAAAAAAGGACAATTACCGGGTTTACCTTTCCGCGACTAATTTTCGGTACCGTAGGGCTGAAATTTGATAAAAACTATACGTTTGAAAAAATGCACCTACGCCTTTTAAAAAAAAAACTTAAATTTTTTTTAAAAAAAAAACGCGGATTTAAAAAGGCCTGATTTTTTTTAACCCAGAACTACTCTATATTTGCTAAAGGTAAAAATGCAAGAATGGGAAAAGGAAAAGGAGAATATCTAAGGTCTATTTTTAGAGTTAAGAAAAGCAGGGTTTTCCTAGAGTTTATAAACTTAAATAAGATATTTTTACGAAAGATTTCTTACTTTTTTAAAAGGGGTTCGAATTTAAGGAATAGTGTTCTAACTAAAAGGTCTAAAAAGCTTATACTGTTTAAAGCCGACCAGTCTACTTATAATATATATAGGCGGTTTTAATTTATGGTTATATTTATTCATAGGTGTTATTTTGTTTTTTATTAAATAATAGATTTATATTGCTAATTCAATCTGGTTTTTATGTAGACTTTTTTTTAAAGAAACTATGCGAAGTCTTCGTACGGAATGTGTTTATATATACTGCTTTATTTTTCGGAGAAAAGTATTTTATTGAAGTTTTAACTAAAAAAATTATTGATAGGTATATATTTTCTAGCAGCAAGTTTTTTACAGTCCATACGTTAAGTTTTAATACCTTTTTCCACCTAGCAACCCTGATATTTTTATACTCTTTACTTTTTAACATGTTTTATTTATTGTACTAGACTATTTTAACTACTTAAGCTTTAAAATAAACGACCCTTTACCCACCGCTAATACTTTTGAATAGAGTTAACCTGGTCTTTTTATGTAATTTTAAGCCAAAGAGAACACTTCTAAAAAATACCTTTAAGAAGCGCATATTTTGTAAGAACTTCATTATCTTTATTATGTTTTTAAAATTTTTCAAAATTTTAAATTCCACGGTCTTTATTAAACCTTTAAAAAAAAAATCACTTGCTGTTTTAAAGGCTCCTCATAGGTTCAAAACTAGTAGACATTTGATTGTATTCTCTCGATACTCCATAGTCTCTACCTTCAACGTCTCTAGTATGCGGTATTATTTGTGTTTAAGTCATATTATATTATTTTTTAAAAATATCTTACTAACTCTGCGTAAAATTGATTCTAGCTTATGCTACCAAAAAGTAATCCGCGCTTCTTTTATTTTTTCTTATAAAAAAATTTTCCACTAACTTGTATTTTGTTGTATATAAGAGAAATAATATCTGAAGGTTTTGTAGTACTATCACCCCTAATAGGAGTTTATAGCTTAGTATTGCTAACACTATTTAAGGTCATACGTCTACATTCATACAGATTATCTCATGAAGACTTTATTCGGAGGACAGGCAACAGTAAAAATATTACAGGCTTTAGCTTTATTATCTTTACCACTTTAATAAATCCATTTGTATCATTTTTTATATTAAGTATTAAGGGGCTCCCCAGAACATATTGGTCAGAGCACCTTTTTTTATCAAACTATAACATTTCATTAGTTTTTTTTATTTTTTTAATTTCTTTTTTTATAGTTTTTATATTTTTAAACACCTTTTTCCAAGGCATAAACCTTTTAAAGGAATATTTTTTTTCTAGCTTCCTTGTTTTGCTATTTTTTCCGTATTTATTTATAGTAAATAACTTTTTTTCTTTCTTATTTTTTTTAGAGTATATAAACACCCTTATACTACTAAAATTAATAGCATCTAAGTTAAACAATACTTCCGGTGGCAGGCAAACTAACTATTTCAACCCAAAAAAATTTATTGGCCTGATATTTTATCAATTCTGGTCTACGTTTTTTTCTAATATGCTCCTCTTTTACTTCTTTATAGGTATCTTGTATAGGACAGGAACTACCAGTTGATACCTATTAAACTTTATTATTTATGGCCTAAACTTCTCGTTTTTTACTGAGTGGGGTTATATAACTATTTTAAGTATTGGCTTTATTTTAAGTATCTTTCTTAAGTTGGGTGTGTCGCCTTTACACCTATTCAAAGTTGAGATTTATGACGGTCTTCCTTTTATTTCGATACTTTTTTATACTACCTTTTATATAAGCGTCTTTTTCGTATACCTAGTATATATTTTTTCTTTTTTGTGTTACTCCATTTTTTACTATTTAACTACATATTTGATATATTTTATATCCTTTGGTTTTTGTTATACTGTTCTAAATTCTTTATTTAATATTCAATTATTAAAGGCTTTTTTTGCTTTAAGTACTGTATTGAATACCTCACTCTTTTTCATTGTTTTTAGTGTTATTATAGGGTAACAACATGTATCTTTTGTATATATTTATACGCTGCAATATTATTTTACCCCACTAAAAGGCTTTAAGTGCCACACCTATTTTTGTAGTTACTTTGAAGTTTTTTAACAAACGTATAGTATACATAAAAAAATTGCGTATAGTGATTAGTAAGCGAAGGCACATTCCCTTTTTTATAAATTCCAATGATTTTTTTAATAGCCATTCACACGCTGTTTTAAAAAAATGAACGCAGACAGTTCAAACTCGAGGAGCTAAGCGAAAACTAGACCTTATATTTGGAAATGTTTTTAAGTTATTTTTTGGATTTTTACAGTCCAACGATATTATATTTACAGACCTTCGACAACAACTTGAAGTGCAAAAACATAACTTTGGTGCAAATAGTAACCTATTTTTCCTAAATATTTTTTTTAAGAACCTATTTCTTCTGCTTAGGCCGATGTTCGTCCTAGGCTTAGATAAAATAAAAACAAAAGGCAAAAAAAAAGATCCTAAAGCTGAAATATACACTTCTAAGGTGCTATATATTTTTCCAGAAAATAGGGATAATATTGTATTGAAGTGGGTATACATGTATTCTAACTATTTCTTAGATAAGACTGCTTTAATTAGGATCTTCAAAGCTATTTTTTATACGCTTCTTGAACAACGCGACTCTTTTTTATTTTTAAAAAAAATGGAGATATACCTTTTGTACATAAAAACTCAAAAAAAGTCTAAAAAGTTTAAATAATATGTATATATGTAAGCTTGCACACATAATTAAAATATGTTGTACACCCTCTATATTTTTGTTACTAGTTATTGCCGCTAAAACTCTTGTATTGGGTGGATGTATGCTCCCTATTTCTGCTGGTGCCATTGGTACAGCCCTTTTATTCTCTTGCTATAACATTTCTTTATCTAGAAATCCTGATGAAATTGAAACTTTATTTAACGCTACTTTAATGGGATTCGCTCTAATGGAGACATTTATTTTTACTTCATTCATTATTTGTTATATGGTTTACTTAACTTAAAATAGGCCTTAACTGCATATTTTAATGGCGATAGAATGACTTACTTTATATTGATTTTTAAAGTCTTGGTTTTATGTTTGTTTGCAATAGCTACTAGAGGATCCCTTCCTAGATATCGGTTCGATCAACTTACCCAACTTAATTGAAAGCATTTTGTATTCTTATGGTTGGGTTATTTGGTTTGTAATGCGTACTATTTTTTTTTGTATCTTTAACTTGTTATTAGGTAAACGCCTAATATAACATCTTTAAAAATGTCACCCCAAGTTAAGGAAAAAGATCTTCGTTATATTGATACTTTTGACCCTTTAAATAGTTTTGAGGATTTTAATACTCACAACCCTTACCATATGCTTGATGTACTGGGCTATGGCAAATTTATTAATTGTGCTCTTCCAAACGAAATGAACTTATACTGCGTTTTAGATTCTGCCAAGTGTTTAAGCTATAGTTTTTTAGACATGTTGTATATTCTATACTTTATTGAGTTTAACCTTTTAATTTCGGCAATAGTTTTAACGCTTTTTATATTTTTAGTACTTGTAACCTTTACATATAGCGTACATAAGGTACGGTATGAATATACTTTCACATTTAAGTCATTACCCTTCCTATTTAAAGACATGGCTTTAAGGTGCTATTGTAAGGGTTTTGTATTATATAATAGCAAGAGTATATACTTTTATCCACTTATTCAGCTTAATAGAGTAAATAAGCTATGGTTACCTGTAATAAAAAAAACATCTTATGTTGCTCACTTCTTTTCTACCCAAAACAAAAGGAAGTAATTAACAAAGCTATTTAAGGTTTCTTCTACCCTCTATTCAAGTTCATTAAACTATACTTATTTTTATCTATAATCAAAATCCATTGCCGGAAACATAGTTATGTTAGATTTAAAAAGGTCATATTATTTTATAAACAGTTAGCTTTTCTATTGCCGATTATTAACCACACTAATTCACTAGCGTTACCAAGCCAACTTAAACTTATTTATTATGTTTGATATAATCAACGTATTCGGGAAAAGTGTGTGGTCGATAATAACGTACAAAAAATATTTACTTTTACGCACAGAGCTAAATTCCAATTTTTGGTGTGCTCTAACGTGCTATATACACTAAACAATTACGCACTACTGTTTTATTATAAACATTTAACAAGTATAGTTACCTTTACCCAAAATTTATTGGAATATAAGAACCTTAATTTAGACCTTTTAGACACTCAACCCAATAAAGAGGTTTTACAATGAGTTCGCGAAGCTAGAAAAAAGGTGTACCAACAAGGATTGGAAAAGGTGTTTAAAAAACGGTTCTTTTCTTTTATGAATAAGCTATTGGTCAACTTTTTCCAATTTATGTTAAAACTAAAAATTCACGTTTCATTTAAAAAGCTAGTACAACCTATTAAAGCTTTGCTACGGTATAGGGAGTTTAAGTTTATGATATCTCAGGTTAAACGCTATATTAAGAGGATAAAAAGCTTTAAGTTTATAGAGAGTTTATACAAAGTTCTTTGAGTGTCATTAAAGCTAAAAGATAGCAATTTTTTTTTGAAATGGTTTTCTAATAGAATTGAAAGTTTCCCCTTTAAGATGCACCGATATATTCCATATCTATTAACAGTTATATTGAAAAAGTTCTCAAAACGAATTTTTAAACAGACAAGTATCTTAGGACTAGCATTCTCACTTCGTGGAAAGATTAGTGCAACTGGAGATGCTAAAAAAGGCACTCAGATGTAAAAGCTGGGTCATACAGCAATTCCAATAAGTCAGTTAGATTAAGCTTCGGACGATCTTGTATTCGTACAAAAACCGGCGTATTAGGAGTTTCTTTTGGTATTTATTTTTAATTGCTTTTTTTACCTATTTTTTTTCTTAGAATACTTCTAGACATCCGTAACCCTCTCTTAGTAAAGGGGTTAAGTTCGCGTATACTTATTATTTTATGACATATTATTGCTAATTCGTTTTGATTTATATTCTTTAGTAAGATCTTAACCTTTTTTAGCTTTTTTAAAAAAAAATTTTTTCATACAACGGCCTCCATATGAGCCTTATTAAATTCAAATATAAATACTCTTTTTTTCTTTATCTTATAACTCTTACCAGAGAATATTATTTTTTTAATAAAATAATTTAGTAGACTAGAGTTGTATATATTGATAAATTTTTCAGTTTTTTTGGTAGAGTTACAGAAAAAGGGAATACGTAAACTTATAACTTTACACCCCCTATTAAAGTATATGTTTAACTTATTGCTAATCTTATATTTAAAAAAATTATTGTTAGTAAATACAATAATAAATTTTTGGCCATTTTTTTTTATAAATATATAATTTAGGTTATTATTTAGGGTTAAGTGAATATTCATTTTTAATCTTCTTTATTTTTAATTGGTGCTTAAATAAGCAGTGTTTATTGATCAACTTCTTAGTTGAACTATCGGACTTAACTTCTGCTAGCAGGTTAATCTTTAAAAGCTCTTTACTTAAACGTAGGCTTTTTTTGGTTAATGGAAGTTTAATAGTTTTTTTTTGTCTTCTTAAGGAGTTATTAGTTATTTGAATATTCATGGTCATATTTTGCATTATCAACTATTTAATTTTAAATTTTGAGCCTTATTTTGAATCATAAGGTTTTTTATATGAAATTTAGATGTGAATGTTACATTATAGACAGAGGTGCTTTTGTTATTCACTAGGCATATATGTTTAAATTTATAGTTATTTATTTTTCGTTTTAATAGTTTAAACGCTGCAAAACTCTTGTAAACAGGAGGTATTTTATTGTTTTGTACAAAGCTTTTTAAAAGAATACTTTTTATTTCATTTTTTTTTATGTAAATTAGTTTTTTTTTTAGTTTTAGCATATTGATATCTTCTTTTTTCATTGTATATTATAATTTATTTTTATATTTATAGTATTTACCTATCAATCTCACCAAAAACTATATCGATAGTCCCGATTAGGGTAACAAGGTCAGCAAGGAAGTGTCCTTTAGATATTTGTGGTAATACCTGCAAATGCTGGTAAGATGAAGATCTTACTTTGCATCTGTACGGCTTAGCCCCCCCATCTGAAACTATCGAAACTCCAAATTCTCCCTTAGGAGATTCAATGGATTGATAGGTTCAGTTAGGTGTGACAGCTGGGCCGTCACTTCAGTATTTAAAATGGGATATAATTTCTTCCATTGAACTATAACTGCCGATATTTTTTAAATGGGGTGTGGTATTACTTACATATCTTAACAACTCGTGTTTATTAAATGATTTAAGCTTATTTGGCTGATTACATTTAATCTTACCTATTACTTGAGTACATATATTTAAACTTTCACTCATTTCATTCATCCTAATTAAAAACCTATCATAACAGTCTCCGTGTTGACCTAAGAAACTTCTAAAGTTCAAGTAGTAATAGTTTGCGTATGTTTCAACTTTAGCTAACCTCAAGTCCCTTTTTATACCTACTGATCGAGCCATAACCCCTGTTAACCCATATTCTGTTGCTGTAGCATGCGAATAGGTTCCTATATTTACTAACCTTTGTTTTCAAAGTTTATTATACGTCAAGCTATTGTGTATTTCACTAAGTGTAGTAAAGCAGTTTCTAATAAACTCTGTTATATCCTCTAATAACATCGGAGATATTGCCCGTAAGTTCACTTCGTTAGGACGATAAAATGCTGCATGCATTCTTGCCCCAGAAACTCTTTCATAGAATTCCATTAGTTTCTCTCTTTCTTCAAAAGCCCACCAAACAGAAGCCATACTACCTACGTCTAATGCATGGCAACCTAATGCTAGCATATGGTTCAATATTCTTGTAAGCTCATCAAATAACGTCCTTACTTGTGTAAATGTCGATGAGTAGTTTGTATTACCCATTAAATTCTCAATACCTAAGCAATACGCGTGTTCCTGAGCCATCATAGATACATAATCAAACCTGTCAAAGTATGGCATAGACTGCAGATATGTTCTTTCTTCCATCAATTTTTCAGATCCTCTATGTAGAAGGCCTACATGAGGGTCTGTATTTTCTATTATTTCGCCATTCAGTTGGAGGACCAGCCTTAAAACTCCATGGGCCGCAGGGTGTTGTGGTCCAAAATTTAAGTTTACAGTTTTTACTTTTTTTATATCCTGATCATTTACTAGTGTAAAGGGTTTTCAAAGCTGGAATGTGCTTCTATTCATGTTTTTTTTTTATGACAGTAGAATACGGATTGAGCTTAGTTTACCTTAATGTGTTAAGTTATTTATGTCTAAACTTCACTCTATTTATAGTAATTTTTATTTTTAACATTAACTGCTTAAAAACTGTTAACGATTTAAAAAATATTGGGAACTTACCCTTTTTTTTCCATAACATTAATCATTGTTATCTTCTCATTGGCTGGTGTACCACCTACCCTAGGATTTGTATCTAAGTCTTTGATATTCTTATACCTTTTTTATAAGAAAAATTTGTTTTTCTTAGTGTTTTTAACTGTATTAAACTTTCTAATAATGTATTTTTATATTAGAAATATTAGGTACATTATATCTAATTCATATTCTTCCCAATTTCTATTTAACTATAACTACGTGTTTTTAAATTGAAACTTAATACTTTTATTAACTTTCTTTAATGCGCTAAACCTTTTAAGTATATTTTTTATAGAAGACCTTTTAATATTTATAGATAATATGTGCCTAT
>Ga0115102_10121088_pt1 | contig 10910 bp, 6 predicted proteins | sample MBTome_5_FD_89644 | JGI IMG/M metagenome (GOLD analysis project Ga0115102, IMG submission 89644) | Marine eukaryotic communities from Pacific Ocean to study complex ecological interactions - MBTS_5May14_M2_3um Metatranscriptome... | ecosystem: Environmental > Aquatic > Marine > Oceanic | place... | reverse complement strand
CTTCTGCAAGACTTTGATGCCGAGCATCGCGTCGGCATATATCTTCTTGAGTTCACCGTTTTCCTTTTCAAGCGCCTTGAGCCGCTTGGCGTCCGCCACGTTCATCATTCCATACTTTTTATGCCATCGGTGCAGAGTCGCTACTGAGATCTGCTTCTGCTGACAGAAGCTTTCTTGGCTCAGGTCACTGGCATCGCATTCGCGCAGCAGTAGGATGATTTCTTCAGGTTTGTGTCTTTGTTGTTTTGTCATGTTATTTGGATTTGGATGTTACCAAATCCTCTCACTCGACATGGACCATTTTTTCTGGCGGCGGCCAGAAATATATTAAAAAACAACAAAATGTTGACAGGATTTGTTATATATAGAAATATATCGGTTTATAACAACACGCCAAAACCAAAAACTTAAAAAACTAACTCTCTTATCACCACATAAAAGCCTTTCCAAGACAGATAACTCACGCAACAAATTCCTAGCAGTTTGTCGAGCGCAATTAGTGGGTGATGCATGTCTGTAAGTCTGAAATCAAAAGAATCTCAGCAACCTAACTATAATACCATGGCACAATTAACATCAGTAGTAGAACCTTATGGCGAAGTAAACGTATTCTCAGAAAGTGACGGCTCAATTCGAGTCAAAGCGACCATATTAATGAAACCTGAAGTTGAGGGGGCTCAAACAGGGCTGGCCATTGATGGATCCAAGTCCATGTCGGACTTGTTCGGGGGGCAGGTTGCGGTTTCGGCACTTTTTGGTTCCAATAATAATTTAGTACAGCCTGTAGCGCGAACCATAGCCGAATACTTAGCAAACTTTGATAGCGATGGCGAAACTTCGGTGATTTATTGGGCCTGTGGTAACTTTGGGCAAGAAATTGAGATTCTTGGAGATATGGATTCCAAGACTGCTCTGTCTGCAAATTTCGCTACACCGTCGAATATGGGATCGGGGACGAAACTGATGCCCGCTATCAATTACTACACTGAAGAGCGTTTTCGTGACTGCCCATGGGGCATCTATCTGTTTATCACCGATGGTTTGATTGAAGACATTGATGAGGTCAAAGCATACACAGATCAGTTGTGCCGGGAGATGGCGGACGGCAGCAGGGGTTTTACCAAACTTGTCCTCATCGGCTTAGGGAAAGACTTTTATTACTCTAATAAAGCAACTGGAGAAAAGCTAAGCTTAGAACAAGCGGAAAGCAAATTAGTAGATCTTGATAACGATGCCAATTGGGAGAAATCACCAGCCTGGAATGTTTTAGAGGAGTTGGATGACCTGCACGACGAAGGCGGTGAACTAGCTCCAGTTGTAGGGTCTGATGGTGAATCTATTGATGTCTGGGATTATAAATTAGCGGCATCAATGAAATCACTTGAAGAGATCTTTGCTGAAGTTGTGACACGGAATATGATAATAGCGCCCAACGCAGAAATTGTGGATTCCAACGGATTGGCGGTCAAACCAATCGGACGCGATAGCTATTTAGACGGGCTCCCCGCCCTCTTGGATTTCCATGTGTCTAAAGGTTCTACTTCATTTACTCTGAAGTTGCCTAACGGTAACGAAGTAATTCAACCTATAGGAGAACATTAATTAAGACTGAATCATAATACGTACTAAAAAATAAATTTATGAGTAATATAAAAAGTTATGCCGATTTATCGGTAGGTCGTAATTATCAAGTACCTAATAGTATACTAGACTTGGCATTTGGAGAGCTTAATATAACACGCCAGGAGAATTGTTTGGACGTGGTGCTTACCGCACTTATCGATCCCTCACAATCATCAGCTGGAGAAAATTGGCAAACAGGAGTCGCTTTAGATGGCTCTGCGTCGATGAAAAATGCTTACGGTGCGAATTATGAATTTAAGCGTGTCCTTAATGAGCAAGAGATCGAACAGCTGCTTGCTAAGGGCCATGCAACAGTGAAAATTGTCGATGGGCAGAAATCATTGAGTTTCACCTCTGAGGGTTTTGAGGTAATGGAGGCAGAAGGCTTGTGGCAGAAGTCCAAGAATGAAATCGAGGTTATTGCACGAAATGCCATACCTTATCTGGCCGAAAAACTAGATGAGGATGGGGGAACAACACTTATTTATTGGGCGTGTGGTTCAAGTGGAGAGAAAATAGAAGTTGTAGGCGATTTAACTGCGGCAGAGGCAGCGAGTGCCACTTATGCGGGGCCTACAGAGTGGGGTGAAGGCACTCGTTTGATGCCGGCGATTAATCACTTTCTTGAATTGTTCCGCGAAGCAAAAATGGGATTTTATATTTTTGTTACTGATGGTGCTATTGACGATTTTGAGGAGGTTAAGGATTTCACAGCCAAATTGTCTCGGGATATTGATTCCAAGACATGCAACCCAGTTAAGCTGGTTCTCATAGGTGTTGGTAATAATATCAACCGCCAACAGCTGGAAGATCTTGATGATTTACCGGATGTTCTAGATCTTCCCGTCGACGTTTGGGACCATAAAATAGCGAGCGAGATGAGAGGGCTTAAAGATATCTTTGCCGAGCTTGTCGATGAGAATTTAATCCTGGCTCCTAGCGGCAGGATATTGGACCACCAGAACGCTGTAGCTAGAGATTTCTCGGATGGGGTGCCAGCACTTATGGAATTCCAGCTACCCTTAGATGCGACACATTTTTCACTAGAGGTATCAGGAGGACAGGCTGTAAAACAGCGAATTTATCTTGAGTGAGGCCCACCTCCCTTGCCGAAGTAATTGACCTTCCCAAACCTGTGTATCTTAAAACTTAGCTCCCGAACATTATGGCCAATAATGATGATGACTTTAATCCATTCGACTTTTACGACGAAGAGGAAGCCGAGGCTCTAGAGCAAGAGGAGAAAAAAGCATCTAAAGAAAGTCAAGCGGAGGAGCCCCAGGCGAAAGTGGCTGCAGAGGAAGATGCAGCGGCTGAGTCGGCGGCAGCAGAGCAGGCCGCCGTAGAGAAAGCCGCCATAGAGAAAGCTGCCATAGAGAAAGCTGCCATAGAGAAAGCTACAGCGGAGCAGGCTGCCGCCCAACAAGCCGTCGCCGCACAATCGGCTGCTGAACAGGCACTAAAAGATATTGAAGCTAAGCTGATTGCTAAACAAGAATCTATGGAGGCGATGGCTCTTCAGCAGGAAGCGAAACAAAAAGCACTCGAAGAAATGGCACTTCAGCAAGCTGCAAAGCAAAAAGCCTTGGATGAGGCTTTGCAACAGCAGGCATCTCAGCTTGCCGCGTCTGCAGCAAAGGAGAATTCACGTCAAAATGAACCGCCGCCATTACCAGACAATGTGGTTTCTTCGAAAAAAAGTGCTGCCGAAATAAAAGAAAGCCCCAAGCCTGGTTGTCCTCCTAATGAACAAGCACCAGCAACTATTAATCGTAACCTTTTTAATAAATAACATTTGAAAACTATGTCTGACTACACGATCAACGATGTTGTTAAGCTAATTCCCGAAATCACGGATTGGTATTGGCATTATGGGCACCAACGCAAGGACAGGTATGCCTTGGGCAGAAGCACATGGCTTGATAGCGTGCTGAAGGTAGGTAAAGGAGCTCTCAACGTCCAAGAATCCGGAACAATCTATAGTAAGCCCACCATGGCCATCTGGGGGCCATCTCAAACAGGAAAATCAACCATGTTGGCTGATTATATCGATGGGAAGGACTGTGATAAATATGGTAATGGCTCCGCCCTACAGTGGTCAGAGAGTGACCCCGTGCGTTTCGTTGGTGATATATGCGGAGGTGAAGTCACCGTGCTAAATCCTTTCAACAAGGGGGCTGATGCCTCAGGTTGTGTTACACGCTTTACAATGGCGGATAAGGTGAACCATACCGAATATCCGGTAAAGGTGACGTTGGCAACAGAGGCGCAAATTGTTCATGGTCTAGCAGTTGGCTATTTGAGTGAGACCATTGCGAAAGACTCGGATGATAAGTTGGTTACCTTAGATGCGGAACTGGTTAAGAAATGGGCATCGGATGTTGAGGTCAAGGGACCCGTTTCCAGGGAGGCTTTTGAATACATGGTAGAGATTGCTGATGTTGTAGAACTGCTAATTCTCTCGAACTTGCCCCGCTACGTGAACTTAAAAACAGAATGGAAAAGCTCGCTTCGCAGAGAGTTGTTGAACTGCCCGGGGCTCTTGTCGGATATTGATGCAGCCAGGAGTTTTGTCAGCAAACTATTCTGGGACTCATGGAGCAGCATATCCAAGACATACAGGCAGCTCGTTGATGCGCTCAAAGACATTGAGGGAAAGTTCGGTGGTGACCAGATTCATATGTCCTACAAGTTTGCAGCGCAAATTCTCAATATCAGTGCTGTAGATCTTGCGGCAAAAGAGCCTGTTATCAGAGGAATTATTGACGATGCGGGCTATGAAATAGAGAGCGGAACGGTAATAATCGGGGAAAAGCCATCCCGTAAGCTGTTTGCAAAGCTGGACGAATTTGCCCTCTTTCAAGGGCTTGTCTGGGAGTTAGGAGTGCCATTGCGATCCGAAGTCTTGCGCAAAAACAGTGAGGGCGCAGCAGAGCTGCTGGAAAAAGCAGACCTTTTGGACTTTCCCGGCGTGGCCAATGAGGAAGAGGGTGCAGAAGACGCAAAGCTCACGGATGAGGCTCTGCTGTCCGAGGGCAGGAAAATCCTCACCAAGGTGCTTAAACGGGGCAAGACGGCATCCATCGTAGTGACGAGTTCCAGAAATCTTAATATTGACGGATTTTCACTCCTCATGAGGATGAATGACTATCCGAAAAAATCGCAACAACTTACAAGTGGTATTATTAGCTGGTGGGAGTCCTATGACAAGGAGTGGCCACCTCAATCCAAGGAGTTACCCCTCAACCTAGTACTGACCTTCACCGCCAAGCTGGTTAATATGGTCGCTGATTCTGGTATCGGATTCGGTCTGGATGAAATCTTTGGGAAAATGCATGGGCTCTCACATTTGGCAGATCCCAACTGTGTTAATACCTTTGCGACTAACTACCCACAGTTTTCTGATGGTAAGTTGCAAGTGGAGGGGGAGGAGCTCTCGCGGGTCATCTCGGAAATCATGGAGGATTCGACATTCCAAAGACAGTTTGGAGACAATGCGGAGTCGTTGAGGGAGATGGCAGCTTCAGGCGGAAAAGAATACTTCATGCGTGCCCTGCTAACACAAGCCACAACCAGCAAAAGGCCCGACCTGGTCAGAGAAAAGGCAAAGCGCCTTGTTGTTGAGTTCCAGCGGCTGATGGCCGAGGCCTCGCCTGACCAGCAAGACGCGTCTGCGAAGAGATGCCTGGACCTTGATGAGGTGACGACATCAATTCTTGGCCGTCTCAAACAGGGGGCTGATGCCGAAACCAGTAGCGAGATCGGCATGGCAGTACAGTCATTGGTAAACATTGACCCCCAAAGTCTCGATGACCTGCCCAAGCGTGCATCCAAAAAGAAACCGGCGGAGGTCAAAGATTATCTCTCCAGACAGTTTACGGTTTGGCGTGAAGGCCAGGCCCAGAAATCTTATGGGCAAGGCCTTGGCATGGATGATCCAACAAGAGTGAGCAGGCTTCTCTCATATATGATTGAGGGGATTGATATGAATGAGCTACAGGATTGGTTTAGAAAAAATCTTGGCAATGTGAAGTCGAGCAATGATGCGATGGAGTCCAGAAGGTTTCTTGCAGCGAAAATGAATAATGCAGTCACCTGTCCGGGTGGGAATCGTAATACCGGAGAACATCGGGCGTTGCATGAAGTCGATTCCCTAATTCGTGAGTTGGCGGATAGCGAGTTCAAAAACAGCAGCTACGAGTTGGCTCCTTATTACATATCGGTAATCAAGCCGTTTATCGCCAAACTGGAGTCATTGAAGTCCGCGAACGCTGGAGAGCGCGGGGTGCAAGCGGGAGACGAAGAGCTTTTAATACTGATGAGAGGCTAAAACCAAATCGAATATGAGCAACGATAACATACATCAAATTTTTGTTTTCCCAAATAGTGGGCATCATTACACATTCATCCCTTTTTCTGACAAGCTGGGAAGAGAGGTCAACCAACTTGAGAAACTATGCAAGCAGGAGCGTGCACCATGGTTTGCATTGGGGCACAAATGGATGCGGGGCCGTTACGGTATGGATAGTGAACGCAATCCAGGGCTTTGGGTTGCCGTGGAGAGCAATCTGGGTACGGTGAATCGAGGGTCTACTTTCTCACCTGAAAGACAAATCCCTGCAGATGAGCTGCCAGAAGACAGCAATTTGTGGAAACAATCTCCCTATGCATATCCATCAGAGGACAGGCTGCCTGAATCAAGTGATGAGAGTGAAATCATCCCTGTGACTATACCTACTCCTAGTGATGCAAGTCGTAAGATAGAGGTCGCCAAAATTCAAGTCATTTGGAGAGTGCCTGCTGGTGAACCCATTGATGTTGACTTAGTAGTGGACTTTGGGAATACCCGGACGGTGGCTCTTGCCCTTGAGCATTGTGCCGCCCAGAATGGTAAACTTGCGGCTATTTGCCGCCCCTTGCGTTTTATCAAAGGGGGTACAGAATACACTGAATCCAAAGGCCGCATTGACAGTGACCCATCGGTCATCGTAGATTCCTGGTTTGTTTTGCATGAACCTACTTTTGCTGATTGTGATCCACCTTCGCCCAAGTTTGCTCCGGTCAAGGAGTTTGATGTTGAGGAGACTGCACCAAAAAGCTTATTGAGAAAAAAATCAGAGAAGCAAGTCAAGGTAACGGAGCGGGTTCCACAAATGTTCCTCGAATATTCGCCGGTAGTAATGGGTGAGGATGCTCGTAATGTTCTGGGTTCAATCAACCTTGAGCACGGGGGCAGTTATTCTATGAGCTCCCCGAAACGCTACACTTGGGATTCCTCCCTGGTGGGTAAACAGGGCGAAGGATTCTGGACCATGGTGCTCAATCGGTGGAATCCCAAGTCCAAAAATCTTGCTGCGCTGCCGGTTTTACAGGGGGCATTCCTGAGGTTTCTCTATGAGGACGGCCGTAATTGGGATATAGAAAACCCTCCCAATGAAAGTGTGGCTGATGTGGCGGCCCCCATTTCAAATCCTCAGCAACCGGCATACCCTCGCAAAGATGCCATGTGCTGGGCGGCACTTTCCATTCTTGAAGTGGCATTCAGACAAATCACCTCTGAGGAGTGGCGCAAGGGAAGCCAACCATTCGTGCCCAGGAGAATTAGAAACATATCCGTGACCTATCCATCAGGTTGGATTGACGAGGAAACAGCTACTTACCGTGAAATGTGGCAGCGGGCTGTTGACATATTTTCCCTGATCAATTTTGAAAATGTAGACCTTGTTTCAGATGGGGGGTCGCGACCGGGTCTCTCGATGGATTTGGATGAAGCCGTTGCATCCCAGTTGCCGCTGGTCTACTCGGAGATCAAACGGCTTGGCGATGTAGGTGAAAATTGGATCGGCCTCTATGGGCGCGGTCCCAACGATGACGATTCCCAAATAAGGATCATGACGGTTGATATCGGCGGAGGAACGACGGATATCTCAGTAGTAGAGTATTCCGATGACTTGCCCGGGGCTGGTATCGCGCTGAAATACAAACCCATATTCAAGGATTCTAATTCCTACGCCGGCGATGGTCTGGCAAGAGAGGTCATTGAGAGAGTATTGTTGCCAGCTCTTGCTCGTGCGGCGGCCATCGATGAAGACCATGATGATGCTGAGACATTCGAAAATATCTTTTCTGCATCTTTACAGAAACAGGCAGATACACAGAAATGGTCTCGTATCGTCAAACTGGTATTCCTGCCGATCGTAAGACAATGGTTGCGTGACTTGACGGACGGAAAGTTTGGCAACCCGGACACATCCAAGCCATGGGCGCCTGATGAGTTGGAGGGAGCAGAAGGTAAGCTGATTGATGCGAGAGCGTTGAATGAATTCAACGAATTTTGTGACAATGCTGGCCTGGGAGCTAACTTCCTGGATCCTCTAACACCACTGAACTACAGGCCCGCAGTGATTAAGGATTGTATCAAGGATGCACTGCGACCGGGTCTTGAGCCGTTGGCAAAGTATGTTACGGCTTTTGATGTGGACCTTGTTTCTCTGAGTGGTAAGCCTTCCGAATTACCCCAAGTTAAGGAGTTGCTTGATGAAATTCTTCCCATTCTTCCACAGCGAATCATCCCCCTCAAAGACTACGTAGCTGGTGATTGGTATCCCATGTCTGGTAATCGTAAGATCTCAGATGCCAAAACGGTCACAGCAGTGGGTGCAGCCCTCCATTCGGCAATTCAAAACGGCTTGATTGCGGGCTGGACTATCATTCGCGATGACAGCGAAGTGGAAACTGTGAGGAATTATTGGGGCTTGATGCCTCCGGACTCGGAGAAACCTGGTTTTGGCACTGATGAGCCCTATCTTGCTGCTGAGGTTGACTCGGCATCAGATATCAAGCTGCTGATCAACAGTTACATTGGGAGAATGCGATACAAATCAGAAGGTTCACGCCCAGAGCAGCAGTATAAACTGGTATGGAAAAACCCTGATGCTTGGACCAATGTAAACACTGGATCTGCGCTTAGTGTCGAAATCCGTCGGGTAACCGATCCTGAAACAGGGAACGATGTCGGCCTCGAGTTGGGAGATAAAGTAGAGTTGATAGGATCCGATGTGGAGATCACCTCCGACGATATCGTGTTGCAGCTGTGTACGCTGGAGGGAGGCGAATTTTGGATCGATACCGGAAGGTTCGAAGTACAGTGGTAATAGCTATGCTTACATGTAAATATAACAAGGACGAGGGCGCGCTCGAAGTAGTCGATAAGCTCGCTCCGAAGTTCACGCAGTTACAGCAGCAGCTGAGTGAAATCGCCGATGCCTTAAGGGCTGCCGGTGCCTCTTTCCCTCCTCGGCATGAAGAGAATGAAGTGGACCCAGCACTTGATCATGAGGGAGGTAGTGAAGATCAAGAGCGCAGTTTTACCGAATTACAGGAGAAGTTGGCTTCATCTGAAGATGACAAAAAAGAGGCTGAATCCAAAATCGCAGATTTGCAGCAAGTTTGCCGCGAGCTTCGGGAGCGGGCCGAGTCCTCGGAGCCAGAAACGGATCTATCTGAAAACTATGTGGAAATAGCTCTGTTTGAGGGGAACGTCGCCGAGCTTGAAGCCAAAAGCAGACAGCTACAGGAGGCTCATGTTAACTTGGAGGCAAGTTCAAAGGAGCATCAGCAGCTCAAAGAGCAGCTCGAAGAGGAACACCAGAGGAGCAAGCAAGAAATCGAAGCCTTGCAGCACGAGCAGCACGAAGCAGCTTCAACAATTGAGGGTTTGAACAACAAGATTTCCGTTTTGAATGATGCTAAAGCTGCATCAGAAGCAGAATCCAGGGCAAACACCGTGAAGCTGGAACAACTTACACTAGAAAATGGGTCCCTGTCACAAGACCGCGATGCATTGAAGGATCAAACTTCGCAAATGGAGCAACAAATGGAGCTTAGCCGGAAACTTGAGGCGCTAATGTGGCCTGACTTTATGGCAAAGCCTGAAATGGAAGAATGGAAAGCTCGCTTGGAGGATGCAGTTCACCAAGGCCAAACAGATAAAAATGTCATGGTGATCGTTGCCAACTTATTTAATTTTAACGCTTTTGCTGGCCTTGAGGATCAGTGGAGCCGGCGTCTGTTTGATGTGCTTCAAGATTTCAGCAGAGCCCTTCTCGCTTGGTGTGAGAGCTCCGGCCTTGACTCGGAACAAGCCGCAAGCCAGGCCAAATTGTGGGCAGAGCAATTCACCGGCAAAGGTGGAGGAGAATTTACCATTGAGGTGCCTGAGCCCGATGAGCCCTTTGATCAGCGGGTGATGGTTAGTTATGAATCCGGAACCTCGAGTGGAAGTATGGATGTCAAGGCGATCAAGAGCTGGTGTATCAAGGATGGGGCTGGGCGCATTTTAAAGCAGGCTGAGGTTACTACTTATTAAAACGATTTCAGAATAATAACAACATCGATGACAATGGAAAATACAAAGCAACCAGCGCCTGTTGAGCGTATACAAGGCAAAGGCCTCAGATTAAGCTTGAGCGTATTCAAAAAGCTCAAGGCTTTTCAAGCTGGTGGGCAATACTGGGAGCATCAAAGCCAGAATTCGATACGTGAATACATGGGCGATTTTTTGCCCCTGATGCAGGTTGAAGAAAATGGAGAGTCTGTAATGTGCCAAATGTTTGTTGAGGGCAAAGAAGTTGCCTCACAGAGTCGTGCAGCAAAGGGAATATCATCAGCACAACGCCAAAAATTAGAGCTTAGCATTCAAAGATTAAAGGACAGGGCATCGGCTCCCGATGTCGATTCCAACGTCAAAAAAATCATTGAGGCATTCAAGCTGCCTGATCCGCGTAAAGATCCGGAACTATACAGACTTTATGGTTCCCGGTGGAATCCAAAGTTAATGGTTGTCTGGGGGTGTGAGAAAGAAGAGGGCACCTCGCTTCCGCCTGAGGAGGCGAGTCACAGGGTGGTTAAAGAGTCTGCCGGTGGAACTTTTGTCAGAAAACTGCCCATTATTCTCCTGGTCCTCATTTTATTGGGTGCATTGGTATGGTTCATTAGTAATTCAGATTTCAGCAAACAGGATGAAGTTGCGGATGGTAAGCCTGTGGCCGGCATTGCTGACAGTCAGGATACCGATAACGACGGTATACCTGATGCCAAGGACGCCTTCCCGAATGATCCCAGCGAGACCGCCGATACGGATGGTGACGGCACCGGCAACAATGCGGATACTGACGACGACAATGACGGCACAGCTGATAACAAAGACGCCTTCCCGCTGGATAGCAGCGAAACCGCCGATGTTGATGGCGATGGCGTGGGTGACAACAGTGATGCCTTCCCAAGTG
>Ga0115102_10226413_pt1 | contig 11046 bp, 21 predicted proteins | sample MBTome_5_FD_89644 | JGI IMG/M metagenome (GOLD analysis project Ga0115102, IMG submission 89644) | Marine eukaryotic communities from Pacific Ocean to study complex ecological interactions - MBTS_5May14_M2_3um Metatranscriptome... | ecosystem: Environmental > Aquatic > Marine > Oceanic | place... | reverse complement strand
GTTGATTTAATCAACTTCAAAGGAATCGTTTGGAACGAAGATGATCACGGGATGACTTTCGAGGAAATCGAAATTCCTGCTGATATTCTTGATGAAGCAACTCAATTGAGAGAAGAATTATTGGAGGCAGTCGCTGAATTTGATGATTCTGAGACACTGATGGAGAAATTCTTCGAGGATCCTGAGTCAATTACAGAAAGAGAAATCCTGGATTGTTTACGTGAGGCTACTATCGCTGGTAAAGTTATACCAATGATGTGTGGTTCTGCATTTAAGAACAAAGGTGTTCAGGCAATGTTAGACATGGTAATGGAAATTCTTCCTTCACCAGTTGACGTTGACGCAATCGAAGGCACTAACCCAAAAACTGATGAAGTTGAGATGCGTAAGCCATCTTTCGATGAGCCATTTGCAGCATTAGCATTTAAAATTGCAACGGATCCTTTCGTTGGTCGTTTATGTTTTACACGTGCTTACTCAGGTAAATTAGAAGCTGGATCTTATGTATTGAATGCTCGTTCTGGAAAGAAAGAGCGTATCTCAAGAATTTTCCAAATGCACGCTGATAAACAAAATCAAGTGCCAGAGTTAGGAGCAGGAGATATCGGAGCATTCGTTGGGTTTAAGGACATTAAGACTGGAGATACATTGTGTGATGAAAAAGCGCCAATCGTATTGGAGTCTATGGATTTCCCAGATCCAGTGATCGGGGTGGCTATTGAGCCAAAAACTCAAGCAGATTCAGATAAATTGGGTGTAGGTCTACAAAAACTTGCAGAAGAGGATCCAACTTTCCAAGTAAGAACTGATGAAGAATCAGGACAGACAATTATCTCGGGAATGGGAGAGTTGCACTTGGATATTATCGTTGATCGTCTAAGAAGAGAGTTTAAAGTTGAGGTGAACCAAGGTGCTCCTCAAGTAAACTACCGTGAGAATATTCAAGCTCCGATCGATCACAGAGAGGTATACAAGAAACAATCAGGTGGACGTGGTAAATTCGCAGATATCGTTGTTAAGATTGAACCTCAAGCTGATCCAGAGAAAACAGGATTGGAGTTCATTAACGTAATCAAAGGTGGTAACATTCCTAGAGAATTTATCCCGTCTGTTGAGAAAGGTTTCAAAGCATCAATGAAAAATGGTGTAATGGCTGGTTTCGAAATGGACGCTATGAAAGTTACTTTATCAGATGGTTCATTCCACGCAGTCGATTCAGATGCTTTATCATTCGAATTGTGTGCTAAGTTGGCATTTAAAACTGCCTTGCCTAAAGCAAGCCCAGTTCTTCTTGAGCCAATGATGAAATTGGAAGTTGTAACTCCTGAGGAAAATATGGGTGATATCGTAGGTGACCTTAACCGTCGTCGTGGTGTCATGAGAGGTATGGATGATAAAAACGGAGCTAAAGTTGTTAAAGCTGATGTTCCATTATCGGAAATGTTTGGATATGTAACGCAATTGAGAACAATGTCATCTGGACGTGCAACGTCAAGTATGGAGTTTTCACACTACGCAGAGGCACCAAAAGGTGTTGCTGAAGAAGTGGTTGCAAAAGTTAAAGGAGTTTCAGCATAATAACTAGATACGATGAATCAAAAAATTAGAATCAAATTAAAATCATACGATCACAATTTAGTTGACAAGTCTGCTGAAAAGATCGTTAAGACAGTTAAGTCTACAGGTGCTATCGTTAGTGGGCCAATTCCACTTCCAACGCACAAGAGAATTTATACTGTATTGAAATCGCCACACGTTAACAAAAAAGCACGTGAGCAATTCCAATTATGCGCATACAAGCGTTTGTTGGATATCTATTCTTCTTCTTCGAAGACTGTAGATGCGCTTATGCGTTTGGAGCTTCCAAGTGGAGTTGACGTAGAGATTAAAGTGTAATTAAAATATTTAAGTCCTTAGCGGTTTTGACTGCTAAGGACTTAATGCTGAGTAATAATTAAATAACAAAAGAACAATGCCAGGAATGATTGGTAGAAAAATCGGAATGACTAGCATCTTCAGTGCCGAGGGTAAAGCAATGCCATGCACAGTAATAGAAGCAGGTCCTTGTGTGGTCACACAGATCAAAACACAAGACAGAGATGGTTACGATGCCGTTCAATTAGGGTTTGGAGACCGCAAGGATAAAAACACTCCAGCTGCATTGAAAGGTCATTTTAAGAAAGCTAAAACTGAACCTAAAGAAAAACTCGTTGAGTTTCAGGGAATGGAAGGCTTAAGTCTCGGTGATAGTATAGAAGTAGGAATCTTCGAAGAAGGTGAGTACGTTTCTATAGCGGGAACCTCTAAAGGTAAAGGTTTCCAGGGAGTTGTAAAACGCCACGGATTTGGTGGGGTAGGACAAGCGACACATGGTCAGCACAATAGATTACGTGCACCAGGTTCAATTGGAGCTGCTTCATACCCAGCACGTGTATTCAAAGGAATGCGTATGGGTGGCCAAATGGGAAATGAGAGAGTGAAAATGGAAAACCTTCAGGTATTGAAAGTTCTTGCTGACAAGAATTTACTTATCGTTAAAGGTTCTATTCCAGGTCACAAAGGTTCAATCGTAGAAATCGAGAAGTAATGGAAGTTAAAGTAATTAGTACAAAAGGAAACGCTACTTCTAAGTCTGTTAAGTTATCAGATGATGTATTTGGGATTGAACCAAATGATCACGCGATCTACTTAGACGTTAAGCAACATTTGGCGAATCGTCGTCAAGGAACGCATAAAGCGAAAGAAAGAGCTGAGATCACAGGATCTACAAAGAAAATAAAGAAGCAAAAAGGAACAGGTGGTGCCCGTGCGGGTTCTATCAAGTCTGGAACGCGAGTTGGTGGTGGACGTATCTTCGGACCTCGCCCACGTAACTATCACTTCAAATTGAATGTGAAAGTTAAAAGACTAGCACGTAAATCTGCGTTTGCATACAAAGTAAAATCGGAAGATCTTATCGTTATTGATGATCCAAAAATGGATGATATCAAAACAAAAGATTTCAAGGCGTTAATCGCAAACTTGAAATTAGAGAACGACAAGGTGTTGATGATCCTAGGTGAAAAGAATGACGGAGTTTATTTGTCATCTCGTAACCTTAAGAAGGTAAAGGTCGTAACTGCTGATTCAGTAAATACATTTGATGTATTAAATGCTGGTAAAGTAGTAATGGCAAAGAGTTCAATTGAAGCAATCGAAGAGATTCTAAACTAATCGAGTAATGAAGACAATTATCAAAAAGCCGATTATCACAGAGAAAGCGACTGCTCAAAGCGAAGTTTTTAACCGCTTTACTTTCGCCGTTGATAAAACAGCAAATAAGATCGAAATAAAAAATGCCGTCGAGAAGATGTATGGAGTTCAGGTAACTGGAGTTCGGACCATGAATTATGGCGGTGGAATACCCTCTACGAAATATACTAATAGAGGTATCGTTGAGCAAAGTAGCAAACTGTGGAAGAAAGCGGTAGTTACTGTTGCAGATGGAGAGACGATTGATTTATTTAATAACTTTTAAGTACTGAACAAAAATGGGTCTTAAAAAATTCAAGCCTACAACTCCAGGGCAAAGACACAAAGTCATCAGTGACTACAAAGACGTTACAGCTTCTGCTCCAGAAAAGAGCTTAGTGAAAGGTCGACGTAAGTCTGGTGGACGAAACAATGACGGTAGAATGACCATGCGTTATATTGGAGGTGGTCACAAACAAAAATACCGTGTTGTAGATTTTAAACGTGAAAAGCATGGTGTACCTGCTACGGTTAAGACGATCGAATATGATCCGAATCGTACTGCACGTATTGCACTACTTTACTATGCGGATGGAGAGAAACGTTATATCGTTGCTCCTGAAGGATTAAATGTAGGTGATACTGTAATGTCAGGGAAAGATGCTCAACCTAATGTTGGAAACACACTTTACTTAAGTGATATTCCATTAGGAACAGTAATTCACAACATCGAATTAAAGCCTGGTAAAGGTGGTGCTATTGCTCGTGGAGCAGGAACATATGCACAATTGAACGCTCGTGATGGACGTTATGCAATCGTTAAGATGCCTTCTGGTGAAACTAGAATGATCTTGACTACTTGTATGGCAACTATAGGATCTGTTTCAAATTCGGAGCACAGTCTTTCAGTTTCTGGTAAAGCAGGACGAACAAGATGGTTGGGACGTCGTCCACGTGTACGTGGAGTTGTAATGAACCCAGTAGATCACCCAATGGGAGGTGGTGAAGGTAAGAATTCTGGAGGTCATCCAAGATCTCGTAACGGAATTCCTGCCAAAGGATACAAAACTCGTGCGAAGAAGAAGTATTCAGATAAATTCATTGTTGAAAAACGAAAAAAATAATTAGGATATGAGTCGTTCGTTAAAGAAACCACCGTTTGTGCACTACAAGCTATTGAAGCGAGTAGATGACGCGCAAGAATCAGGCAGCAAGTCTGTTATCAAAACATGGTCGAGAGCAAGTACAATTACTCCTGACTTCGTTGGACTAACATTCGCTGTTCATAATGGAAATAAGTTTATCCCTGTATTCGTTTCAGAAAACATGGTAGGTCACAAGTTAGGTGAATTTGCACCAACTCGAAACTTCCGTGGTCACGCAGGTGGTAAGAAAGATAAGAAAAGATAAAATAGCAGATTATGGGTGCTAGAAAAAGACTGAGAGCTGAAAAAATAAAAGAAGCGAATAAATCAATTGCATTTGCAAAATTGAATAAATCGCCGATTGCTCCACGTAAAATGAGATTGGTTGCAGATCTCGTAAGAGGAGTTGAAGTAAATAAAGCTCTAAACATATTGCAACATAACGCTAAAGACGCGTCTACTAGCTTGGAAAAATTACTTCGTTCAGCGATCGCAAATTGGGAGCTGAAAAACGAAGATAAAAGTATCGAAGAAGTAACACTTTTTGTGAAATCTATCGAAGTAGGTGGAGGGGCAATGCTTAAACGCATTCAACCAGCACCGCAAGGAAGAGCGCACAGAATTAGAAAAAGATCAAATCATGTTAGCATCGTTGTTGACGCAGCTAACGCTGAATAATTTTAGATAAATGGGACAAAAAAACAAATCCAATTGGAAATAGATTAGGTTTCATCCAAGGATGGGAATCTAACTGGTACGGAGGAGAAGATTACAAGGACAAACTCGTTGAAGACGATAAAATCCGTAGATACCTTCGAGCTCGTTTATCTAGAGCAAGCATTGCGAAAATTATTATTGAACGTACACTTAAGTTGGTAACCGTTACTATCAACACTGCACGTCCAGGAGTAATTATCGGAAAAGGTGGTCAGGAGGTTGACAAATTGAAAGAGGAGTTGAAAAAATTGACGAAGAAAGAAATCCAAATCAACATCTTCGAGGTAAAACGTCCAGAATTGGATGCTCGATTAGTTGCTGATGGAATCGCTCGTCAACTTGAAGCTCGTATCTCTTTCAGAAGAGCAATTAAAATGAGCATCGCTAGTACCATGAGAATGGGAGCAGAGGGAATCAAAGTGAAGATCTCTGGTCGTTTGAATGATGCTGAAATGGCGCGATCAGAAATGTACAAGGATGGACGTACTCCGTTACATACGTTCAGAGCTGACATTGATTACGCACTAGCGGAAGCGCATACTACTTACGGACGTTTGGGAATCAAAGTTTGGATTTGCAAAGGAGAAGTTTTCGGAAAGCGTGACCTTTCACCAAATGTTGGCCAAAGCACTGGAAAAGGTGGAAGCGGCGGACGTAAACCACAAGGTAAGAGAAGACCGCAAAGAAGATAGTCGAAATTCGTACTGAAGAGTTGCTTCAGTTAAGAACAGAGATTATTAGTTGATCAATTAGAAAATAGAACAGAAATGTTATCACCAAAAAGAACCAAATTTAGAAAAGCGCAGAAAGGACGTAACAGAGGTATCGCCCATCGAGGTAGTACGGTTGCTTTCGGATCTTTCGCGTTGAAGACTTTGGAGCCAGGTTGGATCACATCTCGCCAGATCGAAGCATCACGTATCGCGGTTACGCGTTACATGAAACGTGAAGGTAAAGTATGGATTCGCATTTTCCCAGACAAGCCAGTAACTGCTAAGCCAGCTGAGGTGCGTATGGGTAAAGGTAAAGGAGCTCCAAGTCACTGGGTTGCCGTTGTTAGACCAGGTCGTATTTTATTTGAAGCAGATGGAGTACCTTACGAAACTGCAAAAGAAGCAATGCGATTGGCAGCACAAAAAATGCCTGTTAAATGTAAATTCGTGACTCGTCCGGATTACGTAGTACCAGGAAAATAGAAACAATCATGAAGCAGCAAGAAATCACAAAATTATCGGTTGAAGATTTGAAAACTCAAATCTCGAATACAGCTGAGCAACTAGCGAAAATGAAACTAACACACAGCGTGGCTCCTTTGGAGAACCCGTTACAGTTACGTTACGTTCGTCGTACAGTAGCTCGCTTAAAAACTGAGTTAACAAAACGTGAGGCGCAAGCTTAGTTGCTTGTTAATCTAAACGAAGCTTGAAATGGAAAAGCGTAATTTAAGAAAAGAACGTATCGGGATCGTAACTAGCGATAAAATGGACAAGTCCATCGTAATCGCAGTTGAGCGTAAAGAGAAACACCCGAAATACGGAAAGTTTGTAAAGAAGACTACTAAGTTCGTTGCACACGATGAGAAGAACGACTCCAACATTGGAGATACAGTTCGTATCATGGAGACACGTCCTTTGTCAAAGACAAAGAACTGGCGACTAGTAGAAGTTATTGAAAGAGCTAAATAGTATTAGTAATGTTACAACAGGAATCAAGGCTTAAAGTAGCAGACAATTCTGGAGCGAAAACTGTATTGGTCATCCGTGTTTTAGGAGGAACAAAACGTCGCTATGCCTCAGTAGGGGACAAGATTGTAGTTGCTGTTAAGAGTGCAATGCCCTCTGGAGCTGTCAAAAAAGGACAGGTTGCCACGGCAGTAGTAGTTAGAACAAAAAAAGAAGTACGTCGTCCTGACGGTTCTTATATCCGCTTCGATGATAATGCTTGCGTTATCCTCAACACAACAGGTGAGATGAGAGGAACTCGTATTTTCGGACCAGTTGCTCGTGAGTTGCGTGATGCAGACTATATGAAAGTAGTTTCATTGGCACCCGAGGTACTTTAAATTAGTAGTTATGCAACAGAAATTACACATTAAAGTAGGTGACACTGTTAAGGTAATTAGCGGTGAATCGAACGGTCAAGAGGGAGAAGTTCTTTCTATCGATCGCAATAAATTGCGTGTGACTGTTGGTGGAGTGAATCTTATTAAGAAACACGAGAAACCAACAGCAGCAAATCCAGAAGGCGGAATCGTTGAGAAAGAAGCTGGGATACATATTTCTAATATTATGGTTGTCCATAATGGTCAAGCTTCACGAATCGGACGTAAAGCAAACAAAGACGGAAAGATGGTACGTTATTCTAAAAAGTCCGGAGAGGAGATCAAGTAATGAGTTATACACCAAGACTTCGAGACATGTACGCTGGGGAAGTAGTCCCTGCGCTTACAGAGAAATTCGGTTACAAGACTTCAATGAAAGTGCCGAAACTTCAGAAAATTATTATTAGTCAAGGTATCGGTGATGCTGTAGCTGACAAAAAATTGATCGATCACGCGTTAGAGGATCTTACTCGCATCGCAGGTCAGAAAGCTGTCGCTACAATATCTAAAAAAGATATCTCGAACTTCAAATTAAGAAAAGGAATGCCAATCGGTACGAAGGTTACTCTTCGTGGAGATCGTATGTACGATTTCCTTGATCGTTTGCTATCTGTGGCTTTACCAAGAACACGTGATTTCCGTGGGGTTAACCCAAAAGGATTTGACGGTCGTGGAAACTTCAACATGGGAGTTAAAGAGCATATTATCTTTCCCGAGATTGATATCGATAAAGTAAATCGTATCATGGGAATGGATATTACGTTTGTTACAAGTGCTGACAGTGATGAAGAAGGTATGGCATTATTAGATGCATTTGGTTTCCCATTCATTAAAAAAACAACATAGAGATGGCAAAAGAATCAATGAAAGCGCGTGAGCGTAAGAGAGAGAGACTCGCTGCTCTACAAGCTGAAAAGCGTGCTGAATTAACAAAAATCTTGAAATCATCGGATGATTCTGATGAAATGCAAGAAGCGAAATGGGATGCGATGATCAAATTGCAAAAAATGTCGCCAAATGGATCTAAAGTTCGTGGTCACAACCGTTGTGGTTTGACAGGACGTCCAAGAGGTTACATGCGTCAGTTTGGTATTTCACGTGTTACATTCCGTGAAATGGCACTAGACGGCAAAATCCCAGGTGTTAAAAAAGCAAGTTGGTAAATTTTTAAACTGGTTTCAGGTTCAACATAAGTTGAAAACCGTTACCGCAATTTTATATTATGAATACAGATCCAATAGCAGATTTTCTTACTCGAATTAGAAATGCGAGTGCTGCGAGAAAAAAGATGGTAGAAATCCCAGGTTCAAATGTGAAACGTGAGATGACGAAAATTCTTTTTGATCAAGGTTATATCCGTGATTTCAAATTCGAAGAAGACAACAAGCAAGGAGTGATCAAAATCGCCTTGAAATACAATCCATCAACGAGAGTACCTGCAATTACTAAATTGCAAAGAGCATCTCGCCCAGGTTTACGTAAGTACAACGGAGCACAAGAAATGCCACGTGTATTGAACGGTCTTGGAATTGCGATTGTTTCAACATCGAAAGGTGTGATCACAAACAAAGAAGCGAAAAGAGAAAACGTAGGAGGAGAAGTTCTCGCTTACGTATATTAAACACACTTAAGTAATTAGAAATGTCAAGGATAGGTAAATCCCCAGTTACAATCCCGAGTGGAGTGGAAGTGAAATCAAACGGTGGCGTTGCTACTGTTAAAGGACCTAAAGGTGAGTTGTCACAAGAAATTAATTCTTGTATTACAATGAACATTGATGGTGATACGATTTCATTCAGCCGCGCATCAGACGCACCGGAACATAGAGCAATGCATGGTTTATACCGCGCACTTGTTCAAAATATGATCGTTGGTGTCACAGAAGGGTACAAAAAGGAATTAGAAGTTGTCGGAGTAGGTTTCCGTGCAAGTGCAAGCGGTCAACGTTTGGATCTAGCATTAGGATACTCTCACCCGATTGTAATCGAACTTCCTAAAGAAATTAAGGTATCAACTGTGTCTGAAAAAGGAAAGGCACCAATCGTAACATTGGAGTCAATCGATAAGCAATTAGTAGGACAAGCTGCGGCTAAGATTCGTTCACTACGTAAACCTGAACCATACAAAGGAAAAGGTGTTAAGTACTTAGGTGAAGAACTAAGAAGAAAAGCTGGTAAAACAGCAGCAGCAAAATAATTAAGATATCTTAAAAGTTATGGCATTTAGTAAAGTAACAAGAAGAGCAAAAATTAAGCGTAGAATCAGAAGAAATGTTTCTGGTACTGCTGCGCAACCACGTTTGACTGTTTTCAGAAGCAACAAACAAATTTACGCTCAAATCATTGATGATTCAACAGGACAAACTGTTGTATCTGCATCATCATTCAAAAATAAAGTAGCAAGCAAAGGATCTAAATCAGATCAAGCAGCTGCTATAGGAAAAGAAGTAGCTGAAAAAGCTGTTAAAGCCGGAATTACAACTGTTGTGTTTGATCGTAACGGATATTTGTATCACGGTAGAGTTAAAACATTAGCTGACTCAGCAAGAGAAGGCGGTTTAAAATTTTAATAATGGGAGCACAAGGAAATAGAGTAAAATCTGTAGATATTGAGTTGAAAGATAAACTCGTATCAATTAATCGTGTAACGAAAGTTACCAAAGGTGGTCGTACATTTAGTTTTTCCGCTATTGTTGTTGTTGGTGATGAGAATGGAATCGTAGGTCATGGACTTGGAAAAGCAAAAGAAGTAACTGAAGCTATTTCTAAAGGAATTGACGATGCGAAGAAAAACTTAATACGAGTTCCAATTTTACATGGAACAGTACCACACCTTCAAAAAGGTAAATTTAGTGGTGCACGCGTTTTGTTAAGACCAGCATCTGAAGGTACAGGAGTTATCGCCGGTGGTGCGATGCGTGCTGTATTAGAGAGCGTTGGAATTCACAACGTCTTAGCTAAGTCTCAAGGTTCATCAAACCCACATAACGTAGTTAAAGCTACAATGGACGCATTGGCTCAAATGAGAGATGCAGTTGCTGTTGCTAAACAACGTGGAGTTGATCTTGATAAAGTATTTAACGGTTAATAGAAAAAGACATGGAAACAATTAAAATCAAATTTGTTAGAAGTGCTATTAATCGCCCAGCAAGACAAAAAGCAACGATTAAAGCATTAGGATTTAGTAAGTTGAATCAAGTAATTGAAAAAGAAGCAACTCCACAAATCCTTGGTATGGTCAAGAAAGTTCAACACTTAGTTACTGTAGTTGAGTAATCTATAACGCTTCTACTTCGGTAAAAGCTCAAAACGCATTGAAATGAATTTACATAATTTAACCCCTGCAAAGGGATCCACGAAAAATAGAAAACGTATCGCGAGAGGGCAAGGCTCTGGACGTGGTGGGACATCTACACGTGGACATAAAGGACAAAAATCAAGATCTGGTTACTCAAAGAAAGTTGGATTCGAAGGTGGACAAATGCCTCTTCAACGTCGAGTACCTAAATTTGGATTTAAGAATATTAATAGAGTAGAATACAAAGCTATTAACTTGGATATTATTCAGGAGTTGATCGACCGTAAGGAAATTACAGAAATCAACCATGAAGTATTGATGGCTAATGGATTAGTGTCTCGAAATGAGTTAGTAAAAATCTTAGGAAGAGGTGAACTTAAGGCAAAGATTGACGTAACAGCTCACAAGTTTTCAACTACTGCTAAAGCAGCAATTGAAGATAAAAGTGGGAATTGTACAGAAATCTAATTAACTTTGCCAACATTTTTTACCGATGAAGAAGTTTATACAAAACATAAAAAATATCTGGAAAGTTGAAGAATTGAGAAAGCGTAT
>Ga0115102_10918531_pt1 | contig 11097 bp, 8 predicted proteins | sample MBTome_5_FD_89644 | JGI IMG/M metagenome (GOLD analysis project Ga0115102, IMG submission 89644) | Marine eukaryotic communities from Pacific Ocean to study complex ecological interactions - MBTS_5May14_M2_3um Metatranscriptome... | ecosystem: Environmental > Aquatic > Marine > Oceanic | place... | reverse complement strand
TATATTAACTCATTAGTCCATTATGCAAAAGGTACGTTATCGCCAAAGCTCTAACAGTTTACACATTAAGTTTCAGTACTATTTCATTTCCGAAAGTCGATCAATTTTCACCCCTTCATTCACATTACTGTTTACTATCGAAACTAGGTTTTATTTAGCCTTAGAAGTTGATTCTCCTATATTCTACCATATAATTACATTCTACGGCATACTCTATATCTAATGTAAAACACTAAAAAGTACGTGATTGGACATGCCCACGTAACTACTTGAATAAGTTCAGTACCAGAACAATTAAGGTGATATAGAAGTTTAAAACTCGACGTAGACTGAATATACTTGTAACGCTACGCTCACCACTTGTTACGACTAGTAGAGGTCTTATAGAGAATGTTAAAAACACTCCGTACATAAATAGATAATAAAAATCACCGGAATCAACTAATTCCATACCGAACTTCTCGGATACTAAAAAACCCAGTAAACCAGCTAATATAGCTGCTGCCCCACCAGATACAATATCGTATGCAGGTGAGCGCGAGTATTTAAGTTTGGTATACAAACGCTCTTTACGTAAGAAATTAACATTAATTAGGTTGTTAAATGGTACATTATACGTTACAGTTGTTGAGGGGCTGGTTAGGTATTGGTGGAAATTAGTGGACGATGGGTTAATGTAAACTGTCCCATACCTCTTATCTAGTGTAGTTTTTGTGTTAGTTTTCTCTAATAACATGTTAGAGGTTAACAGGTTAGTCTGGTTTTGATTAACCACCGAGTTAACTCAGTATGATGAGGAGTTAGTGGTTTTGGATGACATAAAATCGAGTGTTATATGGTTCGGTAATCTCATTAATTATTATAGATGAGAATAGTGGGATTCGAACCCACAACCAATAGGTTAAAAGCCTACTGCTCTACCATTGAGCTATATTCCCTTAAATGTTATATAAGTCGAAGTAATTTTAATGTACTGTCCGACTTAAGAGTGGATGTGTAGTTAGGTAGTTTAGTTGGTTTTGTGTAAAGTATGGGTAATAAGTGTATTAGGTACCACCCACTAACGTGAAGTAGGGATCACATACTAATTAGTCAGTTGTAGGTGAGAGGATGTATACCACGATAAATAGTGTTTGACCAATTGGACAAGTTAACGAACCTACGATTAGTACTAGTTAAATTAAAACGGGTTTTTAGGAGGGTGTGTGTGGACGACAACCGTCCGTATCGGAGCGGTTTACGAGCTCAAACGCTTAAATTAAGTGTATAGTAAGTCCTTAATAGCAATTATAATTAAATTAATTTCCATATATTACGTAAATAATGGTAACGTGACTCATCCGCACTTTTACGAATTACAGTTAGGAATTTCATAAAAAATAACTGTGAAAAAATGCTGTCAGCTGAGGTTGGGATGGCGACATTGACCGTATCACGCTTATATATAGTAGGTACTAGACCTACGGTAAAAAAAGCCTCTGTATTTAAATAGTGGATTGTTTTATTATGATACAACACATCACACACAAGTGCTATATTAAATCCCGAAAGTTTAAGTTTATGGAATATCAATCAACCATAATTGAATATCTTAATAGGTTTATTTGTGAAAAACGGTACTGTGTACCGTCATAAATGTTTTATGAACGTATTCGAAACCCAATTCATTGCTAGAATTTCCTTACGGAAAAACACATTACCGAAGTATAAAATACGTACTTTATAATAAAATAAATTGAATAATAAATAATAAATTCGCTTTCACTGCTCAAAGAATTTGTAGATGTTAATATAATAAATTGAAGAACCTTTATATCGTATAAAATTCACAAACCACGATGGGTGGAGCGGGAACGTTCGGTTTGACGTTAACGAACTAAAACGCATAAACGTCCTGAACGTGTGTACGAATCGCAACTCAAGCATCTCATCACTAATCGAGGGTAGAGTGTATAACGAGCGGTTTATCTTACTATTAACGGATTTAACACGGTAAAGTGAGTCGTACGAGTACGATAATTTTTTAAAGATAAGACTTGTTACTAAATAAACTTCGCGAAGTATAACAAGTTGGGGGGTGAATTTAGACGGCCAACAATAACCGAACATGGTCTGTAATGTTAATAACCAATACAGTCTTCACCTATTCGTGCGTTTATAAGTATGCACTAGACGAGTTCTAACGTGTTTGATCTCTCGTAAGATAAGGTGAGTAGAAGGACTTGAACCTTCAACCTTTAGGCCCACAACCTACTGCTCTACCAATTAAGCTATACCCACCGATAAATTATCGTCGAATGTAATTTTTAAATAAATATGTAACTTAAAGCAGTCAGTACTACCACTAGTGGTAATACAACCGAGTTAAATACGTTTAGTCGGTAGTAATTATAATTGTATGAATAGTTAAAATTAATCAAGAAAATAAATGAACATGAGGTTAAGAAGTAAATGTAAAAGTTAACATAACCCGTTAACTGAACAGGGGTAGTTACCAAAAAGAAGATTACGTGTTGTTTGATGGAAAAGAATGAGTTTGACGTGATCGTATCAACCAGTGTAGAATAGTTAAAAATTAATAGTAACAACGATTCACCAAAAAAGAAAAAGAAAATCCAAAATGAGAATAGGAAATACGATGTCAACCTAGATGTTACGGATGTGAAATGATACCTAGTTACCATAATATCCATAGTTTTAACCATTAAACCTTTTGCTGTACCGTATATAAATGATTTAACATTTACAATGTAGTTATAGTCCCATACACTAGAGTAAGCAGCTAACGTACCTTTCTTAGGACCGAACATAACAATAAACCCTAAAATGAACATATATATGGGTGTAAAAAAAAATGATACCAACCAACAACCCCGTACAAATAAGGTAAGGTAGTCGTCCCTCAATACCTGAAACAGTAAAAATTCTTTTCCTAAAAAACCTGCACTGTATGGTAACCCGGCCAGGTTAAAACACACACCGAATAAAAGTACGGCGATGTCAAATGAGTATAAATAAGCACCACCCATCTGACGCATGTCGGTGTTACCACTAAAAAAATGGACCGTGTAACCAACTAAGACAAACAAGAAGGCTTTATTTAAGGCATGGATAATTAGATAAATTAATACTTCCTCGTAGCACCCAAACCCACAACCACAGACTAAATAACCGATTTGGCTGATGGTAGAGTATGCGACTAGTTTTTTAATATCATTCTGGAATGTAGCTGTTATGGCGGCGAACGATAATGTTAACGCCCCTAGTACAGCGAGGTAGTAATTTGTGAATACGGTGAATTCAAATAAAATCGAAAAGCGTATAACTAAGAAAATCCCGGCGACTACTAAAGTTGATGAGTGGATTAGTGCGGACGCGGGTGTAGGAGCTTCCATCGCATCCGGAAGTCAGACATGGAAAAAGAACTGAGCAGCTTTAATGGCACCGGAGGTAACAAGACAGAACGAAAATAACGTAATAAAATGAATAGCTGTATTACCGAAAAACAAGTAGTGGAATGCCAAGAAGGGTGTTTGTAAGAAAATTACAGATAAATCTGTCGTATTAAACGTATTAATGGTTAATATGAACGATACGAACATGAACATGTCACTGATACGGGAGAAAACGAATGTTTTTAGGGCTGCCTTGATTGTGTATATACGTGTGGAGTAAAAATTGACGAGTAGTAGGGAAAATAACCCTATACACTCCCATGAGAACAGGATGAGAAAGTAATCGTAACAGTAAAACAAAAAGACAACACTGGTTGCGAATAGGTTAAGTAGGTAAAGTAGTCGATTAATAAAAGCCTCACGGTACATGTACTCGACACCAAAGTAGAGTGCGAACATGGTTAAGGTTAACACTAACATGGAAGCGACTAAAGCTAAAGGGTCGACACAGAAAACTAGATGCGAGTCGATCAAGTCTAGACAGAAGAATCAACGCCCAAAGTCGATAAATGCATATGAACCATGAACCATCACGTTGTACAGCTCGAGCGCTGATAGTAATAATACCGATGAGAAGGATATTAACGAGGCATAAAAGGTACCGATAGGGCCAAGTCAACGCTTAAATAGAAATATAAATAAGCAGTGTAAAATTAAGGCAACGGGTGCGAAGGAGATAAATGTGTAAATATTAAACATTAAAGTCATGATATATTATAACCCCACTTAACCTCTAATGATTATGTATTTTCAAGTAATAATTATTCAGTGCTGATAGGAAGTACATGTTTGATTTAATAAAGATGAAACTATAGTACAGGTGGAAATGGTTGAGGACGGAGGTATAACTATCAAGGAGCAGTGCGATGATAAAAAATATGAACGTATTGTAGGTTTTTTTATGAAAAGGGAAATTAAACATTGAAATAGGGCGCGAATAGTACGTTACATAACGAGTGAATCCTTCAGGCCTGTTACTCGTATAACGTAGTGACAAACCCTGACCTAAGTTGCCGACAGTGTGGTGAATATAACTCTTAATCAAGTTGTTCGAGTATAAACCGAACTTACGTACAATTATCTTTTTATAAAAAAACCAAGTCGGCTTGACGAACTGTGAAGACAATAAAGTACTAATAGGTCTAAGTAGATAACTACTAATCTGGTTAGTTAGGCCGAAAATAACGTTAAATTTCAAAAATAAATGCACTAGATTTGCTGAATTTACTTTTAACATTAGGTGGTACCGTTTAGTTTTAATTAGGAAGGGGTGTGTATTGAAAAAATTTTGTAATACAAAGCATAGGATACTTTAAATTATGTATTAAACCTAATAATGTTAAAATTCTACCTTATATTAAATTTTACTAGTACATAATTTTCTCGTACCGATTTAATCAACAGTACGTCAGGGTTAAAACCCATATCAATAGGCTCGTCAACTGACCTATACCGTAGTCAGCAACATTGACCAGGAATAATGTTGTAAATAAACCGTCTATCAATACTTGACAAGAATCAATCCATCCGACGGTCAATGCAAAAATGGGATTTTCAGGAGTTGTAGAGGTTTTAAAAAGACCAAAATTAGTTAACGTACTCAGTATACCGCCAGATATAATTAGGGATTCGGAACACAGTACGTTTGAGAGTTTCGAGAGTATAGTAAGACTTCGAGTTAAAACCGCGCCGAAACCACTACCCATACCCGCAGTCGTACCTAAATCCCAATAAACCCCGTTACGTTGCGCATAAACCAATGTTGTGTATAGAAATACAACTATCAAATAGTGGGAAAGGTTGATACTCGAACGTCTAAGTGTCGATGTTAGTATAAGAAGCGGTAGTAATAACCCACTCCCACTAACTATAACCAAATACGCTAGGTACGTAGTGGAACTTATAGGAGACCAAACACCCATAAAAAGGATTACAATATTATAGGTGATTATACTCTGTATACGAACCGAGTTGTTTAACGTGTTTAGGTTCAACAATTTTCATAAAAAGTCGTTAATAAGTGGGTAGAAACTGTACACAACTTCAGCACAAATTAATACCCCTAAACACCCTATAATGGCGTGTTTGGGTTGAGCATAACCTAGTACACCCCTCTTCCAACTTAATATGTTATGGTCACGTAGGCGACTACGTACTATTACAAACCGAGATAGTAATAAGCATATATAAACTGTGAGAATAGAAAACCACTGTATAGGGTTTACGAACTGTGTCGTTTTTATCCCAAAATTATGTGATACGAGACTAAAATTAAGTTGTATGAATAGGTAAAGGAGTAGTAGTGTCGTAACTTGCATCAATAACCGCACAAATAACCCGTGTACGGTATTGTACGTGTGTGTGGTGTGGGATGTGACTAGTATGAATACCATAACAACTAGGCCGAAAACCTCCGAAGGATCTCAGTTTCACCAACCACCCCATGACCCTTCTTGGAGAGCCCACCAGCTCCCCCAGAAAAGAGTTACGGTAATGTAGTATATTAAATACTGCGTTGAGTACGATATAACGTACCGTACAACACTACTAAAGGTAAAATAGTCAGTTCTATACCGTCGTAAACTATTAGTGTACACACATACAACGACTAGACCTAGGACCGATATATAGAATAGTAATGGATGGTACTTATTAATACTATTAGTTAGTAGCGGGTTAACAGCTAACGAGTCGATAGTATACGTTATATGGTGTGTATTAAGGTACCAATAATCACCTAACTCAAGTGTCACCACACCGACAATCATAGCCAAATAAATGTGTGTGTGGCGTAGTACAGCGACCTTCGTTAATACAAATTCTAACTTAACGCTAGAGATGAATGTGAGTAGTGTCGGTATGTACCAAAATGAGGTTCAGAGGTAGTAGTAACTATTTAGAAAAAACTCAGTAGTATCAATACGTGATAGGACATCGACGAAGTTAACATTATTAGTTAGTGAGAAGTGGTACCAGAATGTATAATATATACACCCACTGGTTAGTAGGACATTTTTCGTACTAAGGTAAAAATTAAGTATCACGCCTATACATATACGTACCACTTTACCAAATGGTCTAGGTAATTAAAAACGTTATAAGGGTATTGAAATGATCACGAGTACACCACACTACTAAAACCGTAGGTATGTAAACAGACTCGGAACGGCCTAAAGCCACGAAACTCCGGCATTTAGTAGAACATTACCATAGTATATAGAGTCATGGTACGATGCGAAGAAGGGTGGTAGGAGTGCGAACAGGTTTATGAAATACCAACCACCTCAAAAAAATATAATGAAGTGAATTGCCGATATAATAAGGTGCAGATATTCACATAAAAAAAACATCAGCATCATGGGACCGTTATACTCCGTCGCGTACCCAGCAACGACCTCTGATTCGGTTTCAGCGTGATCGAACGGGGCACGTTTAGATTCTAAAAATAATAAAACAATGAAACATGAAGCCGCAGGTGCGTAAAGCCACAAGTATCAATAGTTAGTTTGGTTGAGGATAAAATCGTGGAAATTTGGAGATTGCGACGTAAATACAAGTAGTGAGTACACAACAGTGATGAAAATATCCAAAGATATCACGTGTACTAAACCACGTACTGTGGCGATGATAGCGTAACGAGATTGACTTAATAAACCTACAATTGAAAAAAAAATATTCGATAGAAGTATTAAGATTAGGTGGTATAAAATCATACTATCAACGGAGTCCACCAAGAACATGCTAGGACCTCATATAAAATTTAATGAAAATAACAACTGAGTAGCAAATAGAAGTGACAGAAATATTGGTGCCATGGTAGTTGTGGGACGAGGTATTAAAAATGTCTCCTTTGTCAACATCTTAAATAAATCGGCTACAATTTGTAACGCCCCGTTTCTACCCATCAGTGTAGGACCCATACGACGTTGGGCGAAAGAAAGTAGTTTACGTTCGAGTAAAACTACAAATAGTGTTAGTAAAACAACTAGTAACGATGTTAGTAAAGCCATTTCGTGCAAAAACTAAAATATACGGTTTATTAAACCAGTAGTGTAAAGGTCATAACTAGTAAAATAAAAATTAAGTAAAAAGTAAATACCAATGTATTAAGCATTGAAGATGCGTTACTTACTTCGAAAATGCTTAAATTATGCAAAGGTCATACGATAAAATCATTGTACATGCGTACTACGAATTCGAATATAACGCGTTCGCTGAATAAGAATCCTGTGTAAATTACGTACTGACGTACCCAAGCATCAACTGTTTTTTTCTGCAGAAAATCGAATAAAAAACCATCATTTCAAATATTTTCGTTTCGGTGGTAATATTGGGGGATAAATTTTATACGTGCGTACGTTTTCACGTTAACTAAGTTTGTCGCAACGAAAAACACGTTGACGGTAGCCGTAAACCAAATTTTAAAGTTGTTTAAAAATTGTGTCGATGTTAACAAGAGTTATATAGTATATAACTTGATGGGTGACGGGTGATTAGAGATCCGATGAGGATCTACGTAGGCGTGCATTTAAAGTGTAACGACGTCTTAAAGTTTGGCTAAATTGGAAAATGTAGTGGTCTAGAGCATCAAGGTGATGGATAATTCACATTAGATACAGGTAACCGTATTGGTATGAGAATTTAACTCATGGGTTACCCACGTAACCTCCTTCAGGTTCATAATAATAACGACCACAAGGTAACATACTTGCAGCACAATACAAAGACATCATGAAAATGATAAAGAATGTGGTTTGTAGTAACGAATTTTGCATTGGAATTGCAGCTAAGTAACGGTTATATGGGTTATAAAAGGTGTTAATGATGGGTAGGAATGCTAATAAAATTAGTCATAAAGCAAATCACATTAAACCTTCATAGTGGGTAGGTGAGATTGTTAGTACACCCATAAAAGGTCTAAAGTACCAGTGGGGTGCAACTCCATAGAAACGGATCTCATCTAATTCGGAGATATTTCATCTCTCGAAAAAGAAGTAATTAACAGTACCTCCGTCAAAGTGGTGCATAAAGAAATACGTGAATACGAAAATCGTTCAGTATCAAGCATCCTGAATTTCTTTTAGGAACGCGTCATAAAATCAAGATACGTACGAACCTGATTTATCTTCGTAAGTATTTTCACCACTATCGGTATCCCAAGATTCGTGACAGAATAGAACGTGTAGTTTTACTAAGTATAGATAGTACCAAGGGGTAAAGTAATGTAAAATCATAAAACGAGTTAATTGATCAGTGTTTAAGTGTTTATTAGTAAACATAATATAGTATGTTTTGTAAGTATTGTTAAATACTGATCAGAAGATGTTAGCAATAATAGTTAGTGTTAGATCACTTAAGTGAGTAGCACTTAATGAGATACCTAAAGCGATAATATAGTGGAATCAGAAAAATGCATAACCACCTAATAATCAACCGTCGGACTCAGAGGTGATATAATTTTTTAGGTAGATTTTTTTTAAGATATGCATATACGATAGTAGCATGATTGAATCGACACCTCTTAAGTGCATTCAGAATACTTCACCACCGAAACGGGTATCGTTAAACATTTCTTCTCTTAGTTCAACAACTAATCCAGGTTCAGGGATATAATATCAACCCAAAAAGAAACCTGACATAATTTGCATTACAATGGAAAGTAATAACATGAAACCGATAATAGATGTTACACTTGAGAAAGGTAAAACTAAACGGTTAACGTAAAAGTTTAAATATGAAAAGATCATAGATGATAGGGACACTAGATTTCAACTTCAATTTGTTACAATATCAATATTTTGAAAACTAGAGTGGTAACCTCAGAGAGCGCGTCTGAAATTTCTTCCTTCTAACATTATATATAATGGATACACACAAGTGTGATTAAATTTTACTCCTGTCACAATAAAGCATGACGCTCATAATCAACGTTCAAACTGGATAAAAATACTGAAAAAAACAGAACCAGTAGTAAGATGTCGTACAGACCCGTGAATGTAAACCCTGATACGAAAGGGAATAGGAAAATTAATTCAATATCGTACAGTAGAAAGAAAACACAGATTAGGAGGAACTGGATAGAAACTTTAATAGGTCGCTGTGATTGGGGTTTAAAACCACACTCGTAGAAATCTCTACGAGTAAGTTTTAGTAACCCAAATCGTCTTAGGATGTCTTTAAACGTTAGAACAGTAATTATGTTATAAACAATTATTGCCAAAAGCGCAGTAGAGCATGTACTTAGTAATACTTCGAAATCTCCCATGATGTATAACCTTTATACACCTGTGCCACTAAGTACCACGTATTAACATTGTAGTGTGATCTAGTGCCTAGACTACTACCACTCTTCCATCAGTAGCAGTAATAGGACAATTAGCGTCAATGCCAACCTAGTGGTGACTTCCATTGGGAATACGAGGGGGGTACAAGACTTGTCAGACGGGCGATTAATTCAAATGGGAAATATACCCAGATAATAGTTTTGATTTCTCGAAATTTCTTAGAAATTTCTTGAAAATTCATAACGTATTTATATTCCACTATGTAGCTAAACGTACTGTAATGTACTACTCTAATACCCTGGTATAATAATAATATATAAATACATTATTTACACAGTACCGGTACTAAAGTCTTAACATAGCGTATTAGGCACCTCTACATCTTATACATACACCTCAAAATTGGGGCGCACTAACATACCGTTAGAAGATGATAATAATGATGCATCGACGAATATGATGCTACTATCGGTTGGTAGTAGTATCATATTAATTTTATAAAAATAGTAGCGATATTAAAGCCACAAACACGACCTGATTAACGAAGGTATGTGTCTTGAAGTTGTGCAGTATGAAAAAATTAACCGACTCATAAGACAGGTATGATAGGGTAATTTTTTCCAGTTTTTTGAATTTCTTGGTAATTGACCTAAAAATCATAACATATTACGGCGAGAGCACGTAGTTAAGGCGACCCGTCCATTAACGGTAAGAACTAACTTTACCTACTTTTTTGTAAATTATTTGACGTGAAAAACGAACTCCGCGGCCGGTAAATATATTTATGGGCCGCATTTCTTTTATCATCCGTGCGGACTTTAGTACATCGCTTTGCAGTAATCCGAAGATGAATATGTGAGTTTTACTTAAAAAATTTACAGATGTGAAGTAGGAGTAAACATATATTCGGTGTGAGTGTCCGAACTGTGGGGTAATTGTTTGGCGCTTATTCTTGAAAATGTAGTACCCCTTTCCTTTAAACTTAACTTTCATAAACACAGGACGATTAAACGCGCTGAATGTTTGTATCAAAAATGTTCAGTACGTACGGTAGTAGATATTGGCATATGGGGTGATTATAGATATACTACCGACGCTACGATCCGGTACAACTTTGTGAGCCATACGGGGGAATTTGAAATTAAAGTAGTAAACACTTGAATATATATAAGCGAAATCGAAACCCATACAACCATCTTTTCGCACAAAGACATACTTCCAGTGGGCGGGTATATAAATATTAAGTCACCTGTAATGTAATCTAGGTTGGAATACTTTAGGGGATAAATTTTTTCTAATTCGACTGTTAGTTAATTTATGTAAATTACGTGAATAGGTTGTTATTGTATCGGACTTGC
>Ga0115102_10253238_pt1 | contig 11190 bp, 2 predicted proteins | sample MBTome_5_FD_89644 | JGI IMG/M metagenome (GOLD analysis project Ga0115102, IMG submission 89644) | Marine eukaryotic communities from Pacific Ocean to study complex ecological interactions - MBTS_5May14_M2_3um Metatranscriptome... | ecosystem: Environmental > Aquatic > Marine > Oceanic | place... | reverse complement strand
GCGAGATCATCAAAGTCGCTCTGCAGGATCAGCATGTTCTCGCCGTTATACAAATCGACAAACTTCTTGATAGACTCATCGGCTCGAATCAGCTGCTTGAAATGATCTTGAAGGGACTCAACGAGTATCTTGAGAAGAAGCGTCTCTATTTTCCGCGGTTTTTCTTCTTGTCGAACGACGAGCTTCTCGAAATCCTCTCTGAAACGAAAGATCCAACACGTGTTCAGCCTCATTTGAAGAAGTGCTTCGAAGGAGTTGCGAAACTCAACTTTACCGATGTTCTTGACATCACTCACATTCTCTCGTCAGAAGGCGAGGAAGTACAATTATCGCGGGAAATTTCGACTGCGAAAGCTCGCGGACAGGTTGAAAAATGGCTGCTAGAACTGGAAGAAATCATGGTTGAATCTATCTGGAAGGTATGCGGCGTCGGCTTGGAGTCTTATCCGACAAGGCCGAGAGGCGATTGGGTTCGCGAATATCCTGGCCAAGCTGTTTTAGCTGTGACGCAAAAATATTGGACTGATAATGTAACAAATTCTATCATCAAAGGACATGAGGCGATGGGAGCATATCTGGAGCAGTGCAACGGCGAAATTAACGAAATCGTCGCACTCGTTCGTGGAAAGCTCAGCAAGCAAAATCGCGTTACACTTGGAGCTCTTGTTGTGCTCGACGTTCACGCAAGAGATGTTTTGCAAGTATTGTTGAACAAGAAAATCGATCAGCCGAATGACTTCGACTGGCTGGCTCAACTACGGTATTACTGGGAGCCTGATGAGACGCGAAACGGTGACTACCATTTTGTGACGAGAATGATCAACGCGTTCCTTAATTATGGCTACGAATACCTCGGCAATTCTGGCCGACTTGTCATCACGCCTCTTACTGATCGTTGCTACAGAACTCTGTTCGGCGCGCTAAACTTGTATCTTGGTGGAGCACCAGAAGGACCTGCTGGTACAGGAAAAACGGAAACAACTAAGGATTTGGCAAAGGCTGTCGCGAAACAGTGCGTTGTTTTCAACTGCTCGGATGGCCTGGATTATTTAGCCCTTGGAAAGTTCTTCAAAGGATTGGCTTCATGCGGAGCATGGAGTTGCTTCGACGAGTTTAATCGTATTGATCTTGAGGTTCTTTCAGTCGTTGCGCAGCAGATAATGACGATCCAGCGTGGAATCGGGGCCGGAGCTAGTCGTATCCTGTTTGAGGGGACTGACATTAAGCTCGATCCAACTTGTGCTGTCTTCATTACGATGAACCCTGGTTACGCTGGTAGATCTGAGCTTCCTGACAATCTCAAGGCACTTTTCCGATCGGTCGCGATGATGGTGCCTGATTATGCGCTCATTTCCGAAATTTCGCTGTATTCGTTTGGCTTCGTACGTGCACGACCCTTGTCCGTCAAGATCGTAGCCACTTACAGGCTGTGCTCTGAGCAGCTTTCGTCCCAGTGCCACTATGATTATGGAATGAGAGCTGTCAAGTCTGTTCTGACAGCGGCCGGCAATCTCAAACTCAAATATCCAGATGACGTCGAGGACATTTTGATGCTGAGATCGATCATCGATGTGAACTTGCCGAAATTCTTGGCTCAGGACTTGCCCCTCTTCAAAGGCATCACAACTGATTTATTCCCTGGCATTGAACTGCCACCGCCTGATTACAAAATCTTCGAAGAAGCAATCGAGGAGGTTTGTAAAGAAATGAACTTGCAGCTTCCAGCGTTCTTCCTTGATAAAATCCTGCAGATCTACGAGATGATGATTGTCCGACACGGCTTCATGATCGTCGGTGATCCTTTTGGAGGGAAAACAAGCGCTTACAGAGTTCTGTCAAAGGCGTTGAAGATCATCAACGAGAGACATGGATTTGAGAATCAAGTAGAAATCACAGTTATAAATCCCAAGTCCATCACTATGGGGCAACTGTACGGCCAATTTGATCCCGTTTCCCACGAATGGTCTGATGGTATTCTCGCCGTTTCTTACCGCCAGTTCGCGGTCTCAACGAATACGAATCGAAAATGGCTGATGTTTGACGGGCCAGTCGATGCCGTGTGGATCGAGAACATGAATACAGTTCTTGACGACAATAAAAAGCTCTGTCTCATGTCCGGTGAAATTATTCAGCTGGCTAGCACAACTAACTTGATTTTTGAACCTGAAGATCTCGAAGTTGCCTCTCCAGCAACAGTTTCGCGATGCGGAATGATCTACATGGAGCCACACATGCTTGGCTGGCAGCCGATGGCGACTTCGTGGCTGAACACGCTTCCAGAGAGCTTTTCTGTTGAGATGAAGAGTTTTCTAAACGGATTGATGGAACGATATCTTCCAGCACTTCTCGAGTTCAATCGCAAATCCGGCGTGCGTCATCTTTCGCCAGTTACCCAAACGAATATGGCGATTTCTTGCATGCGATTGATGCAGTGTCAGTTCACAGAACTCTCCGACCCGAAGACAGTCGCAAATATGCATGAACGAGATGTTTTCAGCTGGCTTGAGGGGATTTTCTTGTTCTCCTGCACTTGGTCGCTCGGCGGCGGAATCAACGGTGAAGGACGTGAAAAGTTTGATCTTCTGATTCGCGAAATGATCGACGGGCCTCTCTCAGAAATTACGAAGAACAAGTTGAACATGATTACTAAAGTTGAATCGCCAACAAGATCACTGTATGTTCCTATTCCGAAAACAGAAAGTATTTATGCATGGAATTTTATCCGCGAAGGAATCGGTCGATGGGAAAGATGGACAGAAGAGCTTCGAAACAGTCCTGCAATTCCGGCTGGACTTGATTTCAATCAGATTGTTGTTCCTACTCAAGATACAGTGAGATACACTTATTTAATGGACATCCTCACAAAGAACAAAATGCCATCGCTATTTGTCGGACCGACTGGCACAGGAAAGTCAGTCTACATCAACAATTTCTTAGTCAAAGATCTCGACCAGGAAAAATACAGGCCTTTGGTGATCAACTTCTCCGCGCAAACAACGTCCAAGCAAACTCAGGATATCATAATGAGCAAGCTCGATAAGCGCCGAAAAGGTGTCTTCGGCCCTCCGATGGGAAAAAAGACAATCATTTATATCGATGACGTAAATATGCCAATGCGAGGAACATATGGAGCTCAGCCGCCGATCGAGCTCGTTCGCCAGGCGCTCGACCACTGGAATTGGTACGACTTGAAAGATTGCACCAAGATTGATCTCGTGGATATTCAGTTCATGGGCGCGATGGGCCCTGCAGGTGGCGGGCGAAATCCAGTCACAGCGCGCTTTTTGCGTCATTTCAATACAATCACAATTAACGAATTCGACGATGCGAGTATGTCAACGATCTTCAGTCGAATGCTGGACTGGCATTTTAACATCAAGAATCAATTCGAATCTTCTTATACGGACTTGATCAAGCCTATCATCTCCGGAACCCTTGATATTTTCCATTCAACAATCAAGCACCTCCTTCCAACGCCGAAAAAATCGCACTATCTCTTTAATCTCCGAGACTTCGCGCGAGTCATTCAGGGTGTTTGCCTTTCAAATCCCATGAGTTCACCAACAACAGACTCGATCAAGCAACTTTGGGTTCACGAAGTTCTCCGTGTGTACTACGATCGTCTGGTTGACGAATCGGACCAAACCTGGATTTTCGAAAAAATTGAAAAAGTTACAGAAGAGCATCTGAAAACAAGTTTCATAAAATTGTTCAAAGATTATGATCAAGGAAATAAAGGCTCCATCACGCAAAATGATTTGCGATCGCTGATGTTTTGCGATTTTGTCCCTAATAATGATAATGGCCACTATCTCCAGGTGCCAGACATTGAAGAGCTGAGAGAAAATGTCACTGAGCAGCTGAACGAGTTTAACTTAATAGACAAGAAGCCAATGAACCTTGTGTTGTTCCGATTCGCCATAGAGCACATTTCGCGTATTTCTCGTCTACTCAAGCAGCCGAGAGGCCATGCTCTTCTTGTTGGCGTTGGAGGTTCTGGAAGACAGTCGTTGACAAGATTGGCTGCGTTTATGGCCGATTGTGAGCTCTTCCAAGTCGAGATCGGAAAAGGCTACGGGCTGGTAGAATGGCGGGAAGATTTAAAAGTTATATTGATGAAAGCAACGTCCACAGATCGACAAGGCGTGTTTTTATTCACGGATACACAGATTAAAGAAGAGGCGTTCTTAGAAGATATCAACAATTTGCTGAATGCTGGAGAGGTCCCAAATATCTTTGCACCTGATGAGAAACAAGAAATCATTAATAAAATGCGACAACTAGACAAGCAGCGAGACAAATCACTTCAGACTGATGGAACTCCGCTCGCCTTGTTCAACATGTTCATAGACAGAGTTAAGGATCAGTTGCACATTGTACTGGCGATGTCGCCAATCGGAGATGCTCTCGTTGAGCGACTTAGAAAATTCCCTTCGCTGGTGAATTGCTGCACGATCGACTGGTTCCAAAGCTGGCCGGATGACGCGCTTGCTTCTGTCGCTCAGAAATTTATGGAGGAAGTCGAAATGAGTGATGCACATAAGTCATCCTGTGTTCGACTTTGTAAGAACTTCCATCAGTCGTCACGTGCGCTCACTGATCGCTTCAAAGATGAGGCGGGGCGTCATAACTATGTCACGCCGACCTCATATCTGGTACTTATCTCCACATATAAAAATCTGCTGGACAAGCAACGAACGGAAATTAGCAAGATGAAAAACAGATACATTGTTGGTCTTGAAAAGCTTGGCGCGGCAGCAGAAGCGGTCGGTGCGATGCAGATAGAGCTCGAAGCACTTCAGCCACAGCTCGTGGAATCCTCGAAGGAAGTCGACAAGATTATGATCAAAGTGGAGAAAGAAAGCATCGAAGTTGCAAAAGTAGAAAAAGTCGTGCGAGCAGACGAAGCGGTCGCGAATGAACAAGCAATGGCGGCAAAAGCTATTAAGGACGAATGTGATGCGGATCTTGCTGAAGCGATCCCAATCCTCGAAAGTGCAATGGCTGCCTTGAATACTTTGACACAGAAAGATATCGGTGTTGTGAAACAATTCGGTAGCCCTCCAGCAATCGTCAAATTGATCATTGAGGCCGTCTGCGTGCTCAAAGGCATTAAGCCTGAGAAGATGCCTGATCCTTCTGGCTCTGGAAAGATGATTCAGGACTATTGGGGCCCAGGAAAGAAGATGCTCGGAGACATGAAATTTCTAGCCTCGTTGATTGAATTTGATAAAGACAACATTCCAGCGAAGAATATCAAGGAGATCCGAACAAAATACGTCACTCATCCCGATTTCCACCCGGACAAAGTCGTCCAAGCTTCGTCAGCTTGTGCCGGTCTCTGCAAATGGGTACGAGCAATCGAGTCGTATGACAAAGTCGCAAAAGTAGTAGCCCCGAAGAAGGAAAAACTTAAAGAAGCGGAAGCAGAACTGGCGATCGTCATGAAAGACTTGAAAGCAAAACAAGACCAGCTGAAAGAGGTGCAAGATAAAATGGCGGTTTTACAAGACACGCTCGTTAATAACAAGAACAAGAAGGGAGACCTTGAGAATCAAGTTGATTTATGTTCAAAAAAGCTCGTTCGTGCCAAACAACTGATTGAGTCGCTTGGAGGGGAGAAAGACAGATGGACAGAAATGGCGCACAATCTTGGAATCCAGTATGAAAATCTTACCGGAGACGTTCTCATCTCTTCCGGCGTCGTAGCTTACCTCGGAGCTTTCACTTCCGTCTACAGGGATGACGCCATCAAAGAATGGCGGGACCTCTGCATCGCCGAGAAAATCCCTTGTTCCGAGAAATTCGCGCTGGATGGCGTGCTTGGCGATCCTGTGAAGATCAGAGCTTGGAACATTGCTGGCTTACCATCAGATTCGTTTTCGGTAGACAACGGTATCATCATTGCAAACTCAACGCGGTGGCCACTGTTGATTGATCCTCAAGGACAAGCAAACAAATGGATCAAGAATATGGAGAAGTCAAACAACCTCCACGTGATCAAATTAACCGATTCAGACTTTGTTCGAACACTCGAAAACTGTATTCAATTCGGCAATCCAGTTCTGCTGGAAGACATTGGCGAGGATCTCGATCCGATTCTGGAGCCGTTATTGCTAAAGCAGACTTTTAAGCAAGGAGGAGCGCTGTGCATTCGTCTTGGTGACTCAACACTCGAGTACTCAAACGACTTCCGTTTTTACATCACCACCAAGCTTCGTAATCCCCATTATCTGCCAGAAACATCAGTAAAAGTCACGCTTCTCAACTTTATGATTACTAAAGAAGGGCTTCAAGATCAGCTTCTTGGAATCGTGGTGGCCTTGGAAAGACCAGACCTTGAAGAAGAAAAGAATCAACTTATTCTCCAAGGCGCTGAAAACAAACGTCAGCTCAAGGAGATTGAGGATAAAATCTTAGAAGTGCTTTCGAGTTCTGAAGGAAACATTCTTGAGGATGAAACCGCGATCAAGATTCTTTCGAGTTCAAAAGTACTTGCTAATGAGATTTCCGAAAAACAAGCGATTGCCGAAGTAACAGAACAAAAAATTGATGAAGCTCGAAGAGGATACACGCCGATCGCAATCCACTCGACGATTCTATTTTTCACAATTTCTGACTTGGCAAACATCGACCCGATGTATCAGTACTCACTCACGTGGTTTGTTAGTCTGTTTGAAAAGGGTATCGAAAAGTCGGAAAAATCTGACGACATCACGACGCGACTTAGCAATTTGCAGGACTATTTTACGTACAGTCTGTATTGTAATGTCTGCAGATCGCTCTTTGAAAAGGACAAGCTTCTATTTTCCTTTATTCTCTGCACAAACCTGCTTATGCACAGAAACGAAGTATCGATGGAGGACTTCCGTTTTCTCCTCACAGGCGGCGTTGGCTTGGAGAATCCGAATAAAAAACCGGTTGACTGGATTCCTACAAAATCATGGGATGAGATCTGCAGGTTGAATGACGTTGGAGAAGACTTCAATGGCCTTATTAAAGACTTTGGTGAATTAAGCGCTCAATGGAAGGTTATTTACGATGATAATAAGCCGCAAGATGCTGTGCCTCCCGGAAAATACGGGTCGTTATCGCTTTTCAAGCGCTTGCTTCTTCTGCGCTGTCTCCGACCGGACAAGCTCATTCCTGCACTTCAAGCTTTTATTACTGAAAAAATCGGACAAAGATTTATAGAGCCACCTCCTTTTGATCTTCCAGGATCATACGCGGACTCCCATAGCTGCGCTCCACTGATCTTCATCCTTTCACCAGGCTCCGATCCAAATGCAGCGCTCCTTAAATTCGCGGAAGACGAAGATATGGGCTCGAAGATCTCTTCCCTTTCTCTCGGGCAAGGTCAAGGGCCGATCGCGATCAAAATGATCAATAAGGGCATCGAAGAAGGCAAGTGGGTTGTTCTTCAAAACTGCCATCTCGCAACATCTTGGATGACGACTTTGGAGAAGATCTGCTACGATTTGAACCCGGAAACAACTCATCCAAATTTCCGCCTTTGGCTCACGTCTTACCCAAGTCCGAATTTTCCCGTATCCGTTCTCCAAAACGGCGTCAAAATGACGAACGAAGCTCCAGCTGGAATGAAGGCAAACATGATTCGGTCCTATCTTTCGGATCCAATTTCTGATCCGGAATGGTTCACGGGCTGCCAGCAAGACGTGCAGTTCAAAAAGCTCCTTTTCGGACTTTGCTTCTTCCACGGTCTTGTTCAAGAACGCCGTAAATTTGGGCCGATTGGCTGGAATATCCCATATGAGTTCAATGAAACGGATCTTCGCATTTCCGTACGGCAGTTGCAGATTTTCCTGAATCAATACGATTTTATTCCGCTTGACGCGATTAACTATTTGACTGGTGAATGCAACTATGGAGGAAGAGTTACTGACGACAAGGACAGAAGATGTTTGATGGCGCTGCTGTCACGTGTCTACAGGAGAGATACCGTAGACGTCCCTGGCTACGCGTTTGATAATGAAGGGCTTTTCTCCGTTCCCCCAGATGGTGATCATGAAAGTTATCTGGAATTCTGCAAAAACCTGCCGCTACTTGTAAAACCCGAGGTTTTCGGTATGCATCCGAATGCTGACATAACAAAGGACCAGAATGAGACAAACTCCTTGCTGGGCTCTGTTCTCCTGACTATGTCACGTGCAGCAGGTGGAAACGCAGGAGCATCTGACGACGAATCTGTTTTGGAGGTCACCAAAGACATGCTCAACAAGCTCCCAGCTGATTTTGACATTGAAGCAACAATGCGCAAGTTCCCAACGAGATATGAGGAATCAATGAACACCGTTCTTGTCCAAGAAATGGTTCGCTTCAACGCGCTAACAAAAATTGTGCGAAATTCGCTTGTCGAGATACAACAAGCAATCAAGGGTCTTGTTGTGATGAACACAGACTTGGAAACGATGTTTCAAGAAGTTCTTAGCGGACAGATTCCGACTTTATGGACGAAGAAGTCGTATCCATCTCTCAAAACTCTTGGAGGTTATTTCAACGATTTGCTCGATCGGCTTAAATTCCTACAGGATTGGTACGATAATGGAACGCCTCAGCAATTCTGGTGTTCCGGATTCTTTTTTACACAGGCCTTTTTAACCGGCGTACAGCAGAACTACGCGCGAAAGTACAAGATCCCGATTGATTTGCTCACTTTTGACTACGAAATAATGGAAGACAAGGACTACACAGCACCTGAAGATGGTGCGTTTATTTACGGTTTCTACTTGGAAGGTGCCAGATGGGACAGGGAGAAGAAGCTTCTCGCTGAATCGCAACCGAAGATTCTCTTTGATACTATGCCAAAAATATGGCTGAAGCCTTGTAAAAAGGATGATCTCCCTGTACGCCCGCAGTATAATTGCCCAGTTTACAAGACGTCTGCGAGACGAGGAACTCTATCAACAACCGGTCACTCTACGAACTTCGTCATAATGCTTACAGTCCCAACTGATCAGCCAGAAGAGCACTGGATCGGCCGCGGAGTCGCCATGCTCTGCCAGTTGGATTAATATTTGAAGATTTATATTTTTTTATTAACTGCAAATATATTTATATAAAAAATTCATCTTTTTTAATTTGTTCTATACGCTTGCACATGTAAATAACAAAGTACGGAATTCATAAGGTAATAAAAGGTGTTGCTGAAGGGTAATAATATGTACAATACGACGCTACTGTATAAACTCAGACTGATCTTCGTTATAAAGTTTTCAGCTAATAAATAACATTTCAAGGCTAGAAATTCTAGCGCAAAATGTGGTGAGAAATATGCATTATTATGGCTTGTTTTTTTGAATAAATAATATGTTCGTTAGCTCGACTCGTGATTTGAGAAGTTCATTAAAGTTGGAGGGCCCATGTTCGCCATCATCCTGCTTCTTTCCTCGGCGCCGAGGATGATGTGCGCTTCGTGAGGGTGCTGGCGCAGGACATGTTTCTTAAGATCGGATCGCTGGTAAAACGCATGGCGGCAAACACCGCAGGAAAGAGGCTTGAGTTTGAAATGGATCATTCGCAGGTGTCTCGTGTAGCTGCCGACTGTCGCGAAGGATTTCTTGCACTCTTTGCAGTATTTTCGGGAGTCGATCTCGTTCTGTTTGATTTCATCTGGATCTGATTTTGATCTTTCTTCCGCGTGATCCTCGTCTTCTTCCGAGTGTGGAGGAGAAGAGTACGCTGATGAGTTGCAGAAGCCGTGGCCTTCGGATTGATTTGGTTGAGCAAGTCGGATAACTCTGTGGAGCGTCACGTGACCTTGATCTTCTTGTGGCTCCATCTTGATCTCTGGACTTCCGGAGTGTCCGGAATCCGGAGAGGGCTGGTTGTTCCGCGTACCAAAATGCTGTTCACGGATTTGTCCTAGCAAGCACTTGAGAATCCCTTGGCATTCGAGGAAGGAAGCGAGTTTGAGAATCTGCGCGCGGTTTTCCAATGGAAAGTTCTCTCTTCCAGTGTAGATGTATTCCATGACTGCTTGAATCGAAGCCATGTCGCAGTCGGATAGATCGATGATTCTCTTGTTCTCGATAACCTGGGCTTCCCTGATCAGTCTCTTGAAGATAAGCGAGGCGAGACTGATCACTGAAGAGTGCGCAAAGAGGATGCCGTTTTTCGTTCGAAGAACGAGGTCGCAGTACTCGTGGTCGCCGAAACATTGTCGGTACATAAGCTCGCCGAGGTGTTTTGGAATTAGTGCGTCCATGTTATTTCTGTGTTGTGTTCTTTATCTTTTGAAGAGTGTCTCTTATTTTCTAAAATAAAGGTATTAAAAACTAAGTCGATATTTTTCTTTATATACGGGCAAAACAGGAAGTTGAAAATAGACAGGCGTAAATTAGGTAAAACAGTTGCGTTTTCAGCCACTGAAGAAGGTGCCAGAACGACTTTGGAAGGTTGACTCAGATCTGGCAGAGAGTGCAAGATGGCGCCGCTTTTGGTGGTGTATATCAAAGTGCCCCGGAGTCATAAATTTTTGCTCGCGTTCCAAGTTGGAAACAAGCGAGCTTTTTTAAATATTTGTACACGAAATTCACAAAAAAAAATAATAAAATTGGTCTTGAATGCTGAGCATTGGCGCGTCTAAAAAGTCTACCGCATTTCACATAATTAGGTTTGATAATACACATGATTCTGGTTGTTTCTAGTTCAAGCATAAATAAGAAGAGAGTCTATTTTTTACAGTGCTGTCTATTTCCGTTACGAAAGCGCTGAAAAATAGACAGCTTCCGTAAATTATTTCACCGCAGTGATCTAGAACTTGACTTCGCAGAACATGTCCTTGAAATTTATGGGTATATTTCTTAGGCCAACCTTATAAGTTATAACTTTAAAAGTATTTTAAATTCGAAAATTTATACGGTAAAACCCAGGCGTTAAAATCAATTAACCCGTTAACTAGAGATGCGGGAGCCTCCATTAACAAGAACGTAGCAACGCCATTGCTACCCCGCGTTTTTTCACTAGATTTTCTCTTTTTTCTTGGAAATCTGGAAAAAATCTAGAGATTTTTTGGCAAGGTAGCAACGGCGTTGCTACATCCTTGTTAACGGGTTAACCCGTGCGTAAAGGGTTGACTTCGGTCCAAAAAGTACAGTATTTAATGCTGAGTTGAATTTCGCTTGTTTGTGTATTCAAATGTATAAAGACAGTCCTAAGATACTACTGCCG
>Ga0115102_10185682_pt1 | contig 11196 bp, 9 predicted proteins | sample MBTome_5_FD_89644 | JGI IMG/M metagenome (GOLD analysis project Ga0115102, IMG submission 89644) | Marine eukaryotic communities from Pacific Ocean to study complex ecological interactions - MBTS_5May14_M2_3um Metatranscriptome... | ecosystem: Environmental > Aquatic > Marine > Oceanic | place... | reverse complement strand
TACTCGTATACGCGTCTCGAACCTAGAACAGTCGATCGACTGGTATTGCCAGACCTGTGGTTTTACCGTCTTACGCCGGACCGATAAGTCCCCGTCGGGGAATCAGCTCGCTCACTTACAAATCCCTGGCAGCGCACACAATCTCGAGCTCACTCACTCCCCCGACTACGTCGTCAACGTGCCCGAGGATCTCATCCACACCTGTATCCGCGTCGATAATATCGTCGCCTACTGCGAAATGCTCGAAGGCCTCGACCTCACGCTCGACCTCTGGCCAAGTAACTGGCGCGAGAAATTCATCGATGGCAAAAAAATGGCTTTCATCACCGATCCCGACGGTTACGAAGTCGAGATTCTAGAGCATTAAGGCCAGCAACTGACTTTTAATGATATAATTCGCATCTCCTCACGAGCGGTATGCTGTAACCGCAGATACACGCAGGTTTAAACTCGAATTGGGTGTAATTTATCTGCGTTAATCCGCGTGTATTTGCGGTTAATATTTTACCAGTTTTAGGCACTGGATGGCATAAGGCATGCGTATTAAAAACAAGGCAGCAGAGTGCCGTAGCACAGTATCACTACCACGATCACTTGCCGAAGGCGCATCGATCAGCTCAGCTCGACGCGCCCTGCCCTGATGGGTGGCTACGAGCCATTGACCGCGATAGGAGTGTGGGCGACTCGCCCACATTGATCCTGCGTTGCTGTAAAGGAGGGCGAGTCGCCCTCCCTCCTTTACCCTTTCCCGCTCATCGCCGATGAAGCACAAAAAAACGATAGAAAGAGTTGAATTATTAGTGCGCCGCTATTGCTTCGGCTGGCACTGATTGTGCAGCAGCTGCTTCGGTTAGTGTTGTCTCGACTGCGCCCGCTAGATTTTCGGACTCTGGCTCGGCGCTCAGATCCATGACCACCTCTTCAGCGGTCCAAGGTGTACCGCGTGAACCATATTGATCCATGTAGGCAACCATCGTCGCCTCAGTGACCTCGGAGGCTTGGTTGCCCCACGACTGTCGAATATAAGTCAACACGCCAGCAATCTCTAGTGGTTTCAAATTGAGACCATTTGGACCGAAGGCAGGCATGTTACCATTGTATTGACGACCAGCAACTTCGATGGGACCATTGAGTCCGTTAATCAAGATACGAGCGAGGCTCTCTTGATGGTCTGTCACCCACTCCGAACCTGCAAGTGGCGGAAACGCTCCAGCGATGCCTAGGCCAGTCGCTTGGTGACAAGCAGAACACTGCGCATTGTAGATCTTCGCACCACGATCAAACAATGATACTTGAACCACCGCGACCTCTGCATACGGGTTATAATCGAACGTGTAGGCTTCCTTATGGAAGTGACCGCCATACTGAATTAAATACACACCACCCCAGAAACACAGAGCAGCAAAGAGGAAAAGGATGAAAATTGGAACTGGCGAAGAGCCGTTGCTCGGCTCATCCTGCTCACGCATGAGGGCGTCGTGCAGCTCTTGATCGCGGTTATCCTTAGTGTGTTGCTCGTCGCTCATTATTCAGAAATCTGTGCCTCTGGAAGGCTGTAGTTAAGTTGTAGACTGAGCAAATACTCAACCAAAGCTTCGGCTCGATCAGTTGGGACTACTTCATATCCAGCCGCTGGTGCGTAATTCGAATCGGCTTCAAACTGCAACGCATGCACCGACCCAGCGCCTTCAATCGCACGAGTTTCATAAAGAAACGCGTACTGTGGCATGGTCGAAACTCCACCCGATGTAATCTTAGGATTGTAGAGGTGTAGATGGTGCCAGTTCGCATCGCTTTGGCGGTCACCGATGGTCATTAGGTCGGGGCCGACGCGCTGGCGACCGAGCAATACGGTGCCCTGAGTAACGTAGTCGCGTGCGACTGTATGCCGCTTGCCCCACTCACGCTCAATATCCGAACCATAACCAGCTCGACGAACTTGCTGCGTGTGGCAATACACACAGCCCAAATCGGTGTAGACTGCTTTACCCTGCTGCGCCGATCCTGACATTTTCGCAGGATAGAGCGGATCACCGGCGACGGGGTTGCCGACTTCATCTAAAGTCTCGGTGGTTTGCGCTAGGCTACCGAGTTGAATATAACTACTGAGAACCAGACCCGTAAAGGAGAAGGCCAAGGCGATAAGGATCCCACAAAAAAGAAGCGGTAGATTTTTCATTACGCTGCACCCTCCTGGTTGCCAGATTCAAGCAATGTGGGACCTTGTTTCGCACGGACGTAGCCGGTGGTGAATAGCATCCATAAGAAATTAATGATAAAGGCGAGATGGCCAATTGCTAGGCAGACCACACCGATTGAACGAATTTGCAGCCACGGTAGCATATTTTGAACGACATCCAAGAACGGCAGCGTCGCGTCGTTCATTTGATTACCAGCGAGCCAACCGCCGACAATTAGTGACACCACGACAATTGTAATACCGAACGCACTGCCCCAGAAGTGACAGTAAATTAAGCGGGTGGACGGCCACTCGCGCTTGGTTAAACGAGGTAACATATAGTAAAGACCACCGAACATCACCATAGAGAAGAATGCATAGACCAGGTGCTGATCTTGACCGATGGAAAAAGTCGTAAAATGCGTAATCACGTTGACCGATCGAAACGCCATCAACGAACCGACCATATTGGCAAAGAAGTAAGACAACACACCAAACATGACGAAACGAAGCGCTGGGCTGCGCCACACTACGGCACGTTCACCTTTCACGGAAAGATACAAGTTGAGTGCCACGGTAATCACCGGCACGACCATCATCACCGCAGCAACGATACTCACAGAACTGATCCAAACAGGAATTGGGCCACCGATCAACTGCACCATACCAGTCCAGCTACCAAGCAGCGCTAGAGAAACAAAACCGAGCAAGGCTAGCGTATAAGAATGAATCGGACGCCCAATCACCTTAGGGATCACATAATACGCGGTCGCCAAAGCCATCGGTGTGAGCCACAGATTCTGAAAACTGTAGGCAAACCAGCTGCTGGTAATCGACTGTACCACGCCACGCGCGGGGAACCAAACAACCATGAACTCGGCGATCATGTAGATCCACGGAAACCAGAAAAACGCAGCGAGGATGTACCATTGCGAGACATACACGCCCTGCCCTTGCCGAGCACGGAAAGCCAGAATACCCCAAGCGCCGATCAACGCGTAAGAAATCAATAGCAGCGGCGTTGCATAAGCAGGGATTTCCAAGAACTCAGCCCCGGTCAAGTCGCCCGCAAGGATACCTAGGATACCGACCTTTAGACCGAAATTCCAAAATAAGCCTGCGACAATCAACAGACCACCGCTGCGAATGGGTGACAGTGACAAGCGAGCCATAATCCAAAGCCCGATTGCGAAAATCACATTGCACCCCCATCCAAACAGCATCGCGTTAGTTGCAGCAGGATAGAGACGGCCGTAAGTAACGAATTCGCAACCAGACATAAAACCTGGCAGATACGACTGTAAGGCAGTGATCAGCGTCAAGCCGGTACCGACGAGGAGCCAGAGGATCGCGGCGATCACAAAAAACAGCGCTGGGAACCGAATGGAAGCATCGATCTCACTCAGCACCGAGCGCACATTGGCGTCCGTGGAAGTGGATTGAGAGTTGGACTGGGGAGCGATGCTCATGAAGAATGAATGCTTCGAGTGATTAGTGCGCTGCCTGGTAGGCCGCCACGGTCGAATCCATCGCATCCGCAATTGGGATACGCACGATACCAGCTTCTGCGTCAATGACTTCGAAACCGACGAGCTTTGCCATCCCTGCAGCGCGTGCTTGGTCTGACTTAGCTTGGCGCTCCTCGTTTGCTGCCTGATCAATCGGATCCGGACGGCTAGGTAAGTAAGCGACGAAGAGAATCGCGGCGAATGCTAAGATCGCGCCAATGATACCGACGAGTGAGAGCAGACGACTGCTGTTAGATAATTCTGGTTGAGACATCTTAAATTACTCAGAGTAGTTGATGGAAATTGCGATATTCGGGTCACGAATAGGAATCGGCTCGGCTTTCTTGGTGCTGCGGCAGAATGCATAGATGCAAATGCCACCGATACCAACCAGCGAAGCGATATCCACCCAGCAGACAGAGAACTGACGAACCAAGTAACCCGCTGCGTGAGCGTCTGGGTTGACCAGCTTACCGGGAATGATATTCCAGTAGAGATCGAGCAGGTGGAAAGTTAGAATCCAGATAGAGATAGCAACGGTGCGCCAAACAACGGTCTTGGTCTTATACCAAAGCAGGCAGAGGAACGGCGTGAGGAAGTGACCAAAGATCAACCCCATGCTCACCCACCACCAAGAATTGGTGGTGCCATCGAAGTTCATTTCGCGCAGATTATACCAGAAGGTTTCTTCCGGAATATTCGCACTGTAGATCAAGAAATACTGTGAGAAACTGATGTAAGCCCAGAAAATGGTAAACGTCAGCATCAAGCAGCCCAGATCGTAACGGTGCGCCTGCTTCAAAATACCCTTCAAGTAGCCTTTCGATGCAAGCACCACTGTCAGGATGACTAAGATGGCGAGTGCAGCACGCATGGATGCGGCGAAGAACCACACACCATACATAGTTGAGAACCAGTGGTATTCGAGCGATTTGAACCAGTCAATTGCACCGAGCGTCATTGCAACCGCACAGATGAAGAGTCCAACTGAAGACAGCGCATGTGCTTTGGTGGTGTTCTTAATATCGCCAGTCTGATCGGTATTGAACGACCACTTACGCAGTAAGCTCGTGATGAGGATGAAAACGCCAAAGATAGCCAATACACGGACGACAAAGAAATTGATGTTCAGGTAAGGTTGCTTCCAAGTGTAGATCGCATCTTCACCGACAGTGCCATGACCAGGCAGTTCATTGAGTCCACTCATCCATTTCCACAGCAGACCAGGATTCTCATGAAAGAGCGGAATCGCCAACAATGGCAGGAAAAGTAACAGCAACCATGGGAATGCTGCCATGCCGTGCTCACATTGACGGCGAATGATAACTGGCCAGCGTGCATAGAATACATACCAGATCAAAGTTAGAAATGTCATGCCGATGGCGATGGACATCCAGAAACCGATACCGAGAAGCCAACCCATAAATGGGCGTGCGTCACTTTCGTTCCAACCTTGCAATAGGCCAAACGCAGCGAGTGCGATGCCGATGAGGCCAACAATGAGAGCGATGCTCCCTACTTTGTTTGCTTGAGCGTGATGTGCGTCCGAACTCATAGTATTAAAATCCTAACTCTGTGCGTTGTGCTTTGGAGAGATCCTTAGCGTCAGCGAATTGTGAGCGTTGCAGTGCCCGAACATATAGGACGATAGCCCAACGTTCTTCGGGAGAAATGCTTCCATCCAAAGGAAGCATGAGCCCCTTACCGTTGGTGATAACATCGTAAATGTAGCCATCTTCAACGCCGCGAAGACGATCGTCATGGTAACTCGCTGCGAGCACGCCATATGGCTTAGTCACACCATTACCGTCTCCAGCTGCACCGTGGCAGACAGTACAAAAGATGTCATATTTCTCCTTGCCTTCAGCCATGAGCGCGTGGCTCACTTCGATTGGCACAGTCTTAACGAAGGTGCCATCAGCCTGCTTACCTTGATTAAAAGCGATGTCACCGAGTGTCTTATCTTCGAACCCAGCAGAAAAAACTTCTGCTTGGTTGAAGTAATTTCCACGGGCAACCGTCTTAGCTGGTACTGGGCGATCATTGCGACCATCGCTAAAATACTCGTTTTCAGCCTGCGGCTTATAGCGCGCTTGACGATCCATGTCTGGGAAGACTTCGAGGGGTGGTTTAGTGCTGTGCGAGCCGCGGAAGCCGAGTATCGACACCGCTGCTACGATCGCAAAAATATAGAGTGCTAAAAAGATACGCATGATACTGTTCTACGCTGAGACCTCCTCGATGTCGGTTCCACCAATTTCCTCTAGAAATTGACGTGTGGCGACCGGATCAAACTTCGAATCACGCGCTTCAATAGCGATGATGAGTCGATCACCAGAGACCTCTAAGAACTTTTCGTTATTGAAAAGCGGGTTATAGTGCTGAGGTAACAAATTTGTGATAAACATTCCACCGAGCGTACCAAACGCGGACAACAGAATGGTCAACTCATACATGATGGGGAACGGGAAAACCAAACTGAAGAAAGGTTGGCCACCTATAATGAGCGGGTAGTCGTAGGCATTCATAAACCAGACGATGATGATGCCGAGCGAAAAACCTGTGATACCGCCACAAAAAGTGAACACTGGCACCCTCGAGCGCCCCTGACCTTGTGCGGCAGGCATCCCATGTACAGGGAACGATGAATACGTATCCCATTTTTTGTAACCAGCATCCCTCACTTTTTCTGCTGCATGAAAGAAAGCAGGTGTGTTCGGGAAGGTCGCGAGAATTCCGTGTGTTTCAGATTCAGACATTAGTGTTGCCCTCCTTTTTCTTCGTCATGGTGGCCATGCGGATCCGCCGCAGGCATCACAAATTTAACTTCAGCGATCGGCATAATTGGCAAGAAGCGTAGGAATAAGAGAAATAATACGCTGAACAAACCAAAGGTACCAAAGAAGGTTAGAATATCGACCATTGTCGGTGAGTAATAACCCCAACTACTTGGCATAAAATCATTGGCCAGTGAAGTCACAGTAATTACGAAACGCTCGAACCACATGCCAACGTTGATGAAGATCGACATGACCCAAACCATCGCGGTGTTGCAGCGCACTTTCTTGAACCAAAAAAGCTGAGGAGTGAAAACGTTGCAGCTAAACATCATCAAGTAAGCCCACCAGTATTGGCCGAAGGCGCGATTGATGAAAGCAAAGCTCTCGTATGGATTCGCACCATACCAAGCGATGAAGAACTCCATGATGTAAGCGTAACCAACAATCGAACCAGTGCCCAAGCAGATCTTACACATGTTGTCGATGTGACGCTGTGTAATGAGATCATGCAAACCGTAAAGCGCACGAAGTGGCAACATCAAGGTGAGCACCATACCAAAACCAGAGAAAATCGCACCAGCCACGAAGTATGGTGGAAAGATAGTGGTGTGCCAACCCGGCAACACCGCTAAGGCGAAGTCAAAGGAGACGATGGTATGCACCGAAAGAACCAGAGGGGTGGAGATACCAGCAAGCACCAAATAAGCCATTTCATAGTTGCGCCAGTGGTTACCAGCGTTGCGCCAGCCCATTGCAGCCACACCATAAAAATATTTACGAAAGACATCCATACTCTTGGTCATGAAGCCACAACCTTCGTAAGCGCCTTTGGTCAGACGTTGGATCGCACGGTCGCGAAGCACGCCGAGATCAGGAATCATGCCCATGTACCAGAATAACACTGAGACTGTTCCGTAAGTGGAAACCGCGAATACGTCCCATTCCAATGGAGAGCGGAACTGCGGCCAGATGCCATTGGAATTTGGAATGGGAAATAACCACCAGCCGAACCAAACACGACCAACATGGAACAACGGGAAGATACCCGCGCAAACCACCGCGAAAATCGTCATAGCCTCGGCCGCTCGATTAATTGAGGTTCGCCACCCCTGTTTCAATAAACATAGAACGGCGGAAATTAGCGTTCCAGCGTGGCCTATACCAATCCAGAAGACGAAGTTAACAATCGCCCAACCCCAGTTGATCGGATTTGCTAATCCCCACACACCGACACCAGAACTGACAAGCCAAAGAAGGCCCATACCAGTAAAGGATGCAGTCACTAGCGCAATCGCCATACAGACCCACCACCACATCGGGGTTTTTGTCTCGACGATGCGGCAGATCTTATCAGTGACCCAGTTGAAATCACGATCATTCGTGACAAGGGGCTGTTCGTGCAGCTCAGCGGGTTGCACTTTAGCCAACAAAGCGGCCTGAGTTGCGTCCAATGAACTCTCTTGAGTAGTCGTAGCCATTTTAATAGGTTCGCAGTTAGAAATTAGTGAGCGGGATGCGCTTCTTCAGAGTGGGAGGAATGATCGTGACCGTGATCATTATGCGCAGGTGCTGCATGTGGATCGTGGCTTGCATCGTGGTCGTCGCTAGCTTGAGCAACATGCTCGCTGCCATGATCACCACCGTGGTCGTCACCATGACTACCATGTCCATAACGCTCATCGTATTGAGCGTAGGCGTATGGTTTTTCGTAAGCATCCGGCATCTCAGGATTCGGATTACGCAGTCGAGCCAAGTAAGTGGTGCGTGGTCGGGCATTCAGATATCCAAGCACCGAGTAGTCACGGTCACTTGCCTTCATCTGAGAGACTTCAGAGTTCGCATCCGAAATGTCACCAAATGTGATGGCATCGGTTGGGCAAGCCTGTTGGCAAGCCACCTTGATGTTACCATCCGCGATGCGAATGTCGTCAGAAGCTCCAGCGAGACGCTTTTGCTCAATCTTAGCAGATTCGATCCGCTGCGTGCAGAATGTGCACTTCTCCATGACTCCGCGCATACGCACAGTAACATTTGGATTCGCCTGCATCTTCTCAAGTTCTGGCTCATCGACAGGACCGAGTGGACCCTTGTAAACTTCACCGATTTGACGTTTGTTCCAATCGAAGAAATTAAAGCGACGCACCTTATACGGGCAATTGTTCGCGCAATAGCGGGTGCCGACGCAACGGTTGTAAGCCATGGTGTTGAGACCGGAAGAATCATGTACGGTGGCATTCACAGGGCAAACCTGCTCACACGGTGCATTTTCACAGTGCTGACACATCATGCCCATGAAGGACACTTGCACGTCGTCTGGCACTTCAGTCTGATCGTATTTCTCAGCTGAGAAATAACGGTCAATACGCATCCAGTGCATCTCACGTCCACGCAGGACTTGGTCCTTACCAACGATTGGCACATTATTTTCACTTTGGCAGGCAACGACACAAGCCGTGCAACCGATGCAACTATTCAAATCAATTGCCATCCCCCACTGCTGCGGGATCGGAAATTTATCCTCGTTGTCCTCCAAACTTTTACGTTCGGCAGTGGCTTGGAGAATGCTGGGTGCTCATAAGCGGAGTTACCACGATACTGGTTGATCGACTTTTCTTGAAGCGATTTATCGGCATCTTTCGCGTAATTAGATGGGGCGTGTGACTCGACCCCTACCTTGTTAGCGAAATCAGGTGTTTCAGCGTAACCGGCAGCTGTGTTCTCGCGAACCAGTGCGCGGCCTTCCATCGACCAGTGTTCTTGCGTATTCGCGAGGTGATATGTCTTTTCAGTCAGCTTGAGCGAGCCACCGAGCGCGCAACCAAGGCTAGCAGAGGTGCGTACCGCGTAGGCATCAAAGCCAACACCTTGACCCACTCGACCGACGACCTTGCGGCCCATCCCGAGTGGCAGCACTACGGTATAGTTTGCAAGACCTGGCACAACGTGGATCGGTGCTTCAATCGTGACGCCGTTAACAGTCAATTCGACAACAACCGCTTCTTCCTTACCACGCCGGAAGTTCGCCTTGTTTGTTTGAAGTGTGCCCTTCGCCGCCTTGAAGAACTCACTGTCCTTGTTCATTGGCTTCTTGGACGGAAAGATCTGAATGCCTTGAGCACTTTCAAGTTCCTTCGCAAGTGTTGGGCTGATCTGAATGGCATTATCCCAAGTCAACTTGGTGATCGGATCTGGACACTCCATCATCCAACCATTGTTGGCGAAGCTACCATCGAAAGCGTGTGAGCTCGGAGCGAAACGCACTTCGAGCTTATCCGCGCTGAGTTCGTAAGCAGTCAAGCCGTCCACCTTAACGGCGGCGAAATCTACCTGAAGAGACACTGCCTTGTAAGCAGAACCTTCGAGCACACCGTCACTCAAAAATTTATTATAATCGCTACCACCTTGGGCTGCGAAGGTCGCTTGGGCGATCGAATAAGCATCGGTAACCGACGCACCTGCAAATCGGGCCAACACTTCCAAATCATTAAAAGTATCAAATAGCGGCTCAATCATTGGCTGCACCGGAACCAGTGTGCCATTGAATGTGCGTCCATCGCCCCAAGACTCTAAGTAATGCGAGCGTGCAATGAAGACGTTTGCGGCCTCAGCAGTTTCGTTGATCGAACCGCCGATGTAGATGCTCTCAGTTGCTTGTGCTTGAGCTTCGGGCCAGTTCAAATCGATCGGTGCGTCATAAACTGGGTTACCGCCAAGGATAACGAGTGTCTCGACATCGCCTTGATTCAAGCGAGCTGCAGCAACCGCGATGCCCTGCTCTGCAGCAGACACTTCCACGTAGTTGATCGGAGCAGAAAGTGCTTCGTTAATCGCAATGACGATCGCATGAACCGCTTTGGGAAGGTGCTCACCAGCGATGATGATCGAATGGCCGGCATGATCAACTAGGTCAGTTGCGCAAGCATCGACCCATTGAGCGTCGACCTTAAGCGAAGCACCGACCTTGGCTAGTTCAGCAGCCAAATGACCACCGACATGCTTCTTCTCGAGAATTGCCGCACCGACTTGAGCGATGAATGCGCCCATTTGGCTAGAGCTGAGACGCAGACGGTGATCAGCCATAGAGCCAGTCGACGTCAGCGTGCTCTCGACCGAGTAGAGGCGGCTCATCTTGCTCGCATCCTTCGAATCCTTGACCTTACGAGTCTTGGTAAAGTCGCGTGCTTGACTCAAAGAACCGTCAGCATTGATGAGGAACTCAGCATCGAGTGCGAGCACTCGTTGCGCCTTGGTAAATTCTGGAAGTGCGCGCAGTGACTGACCGAAAACTGCCAGTGCAGCCTGCTCGGAATTGCTTTGATCAATCGCAGTATTCTCAGTCCAAGTCGCTTGCGGAAAGGCTTGTTTGATTTGCTTAACCAATGCCGCACGACTAGGCGATGTGCTTGGCTCGGCGAGAAAAACGAGGCCCTTGCCTTGATTTGCAGTATGTGCCTTGCGGATTGCTTCGAGGCGGTCGCGAACAGCGGCTTGAGAAAGAACGCTTGCGCCCTCTTTACTCTTGGTCGCACGATCTGGATCATACAGATCCAAGATGCTCGCCTGTGTATAAACAGTGGTGGCACCACCGTAAGGCGTAAAGCTTGGGTTACCCTCGATCTTGGTTGGACGACCTGTGTGCGTCTCAACGATCACTGGTACATTATCACGCGCACTCGGCATCGAGGAGGTGTAATAGACCGGCACACCTGGAATCACATTCTCAGGCTGC
>Ga0115102_10188512_pt1 | contig 11331 bp, 20 predicted proteins | sample MBTome_5_FD_89644 | JGI IMG/M metagenome (GOLD analysis project Ga0115102, IMG submission 89644) | Marine eukaryotic communities from Pacific Ocean to study complex ecological interactions - MBTS_5May14_M2_3um Metatranscriptome... | ecosystem: Environmental > Aquatic > Marine > Oceanic | place... | reverse complement strand
GTCAAGTTCTTTGAAAGCCATTAAAATCAATCATTTAGAAGGTGTCGTAAAGCCGACGATATATAAATAGTAAATAGTGCCGAAAATCACATTTATTGTGTCATAATTCTGACATGCAGAGAGGGTAACGATGATACGTTTATTTCCTTTCGTTATGGTTTTGTTGACCACTATATTATCAAACACTGCCCAAGCGCAAGCCTCCGGAACATGTACATTAGGAACTCAATATTGTGAGGGGTCGGCTGCGGATACTAATATCAGCTCGACTTCAAACTCAACTTCTACTGCTACTACTACAAATACTAACAATAATGTGAATACTAATACTAGTACTAACAATAATGTGAATACCAATACGAGTACTAACACAAATACTAATTTAAACACTAGTACGAATACCAACAACAATAATAACGTGAATACCAATACGTCAACTAGTACGAATACCAACAACAATAATAACGTGAATACCAACACATCTACTAATACAAATACTAACAACAATAATAATGTTATGAGCGCCACAACTAACGTCAACACTAACAATAACAACAATGTCAATACTTCAACTAGTACAAATACCAACGACAATAATAATGTGAATACCTCAACTAGTACCAATACTAACAACAATAATAATGTGAATACTAACACATCTACTAGTACGAATAACAATAACAACGTGAATAATAGCACTACATCAAGTACTAATGTGAATACTAATAATAATATATTGTCAGGCGGAACTGACAACACTAGCACTAATACTAACACAAACAATAATACCAATGTCAACACTAGCACTAATACAAACACAAACAATAATACCAATGTGAACACTAGCACTAATACAAACACAAACAATAATACTAGCAACAATGTAAATAGCAACACTAATGTAAACACTAGTACCAGTGACAATGTAAACACTAATACCAATGTGAATACCAGTACAAGCACTAATACAAATAACAACGCTAATACAAATACCAATGTCAACACTAGTACTAGTACAAATACAAACAGTAACACCAATGTCAACACTAGTACTAGTACAAATACAAACAGTAACACCAATGTCAACACTAGTACAAACACAAACAATAACACCAACATGAACACAAACAACAATACTAGCAACAATGTAAACAGCAACACCAATGTCAACACTAGTACAAACAATAATACCAATAATAATACTTCTACTAGTACTAATACTAACACAAACAATAATACAAGTACTAATACAAATAACAACACCAATGTTAATACTAGTACTTCGACAAACACAAATAACAACACCAATGTTAATACTAGTACTTCGACAAACACAAATAATAATGCCAATGTCAACACTAGTACTAGTACAAATACTAACAACAATACCTCTACTAGCAACAATACAAACACAAACAACAATACTAGCAACAATACTAATACCAATAACAATACTAACACAAGTGAGAATGTAAACACCAATATATCAGAATCAACTTCTGACAACACGAATACAAATATCAACGAGTCGACATCGACATCGGAGAGTGTATCTAACAGCACAAGTACAGTAACAACTGATAACACAAACAAAAACGAGAATGTGAATCAGAACATTAACCAGACACAATCAGAGCAGACGATAAATCAAAAGATTGAGTCGCCTCCTCCGTCTGCTATTGCTCCTTCTATTGGCAGTTCGTTCTCGCAAGACTTGTGTACTACAGGTATCAGCGGTGCTGTACAAACGCAAATCTTTGGATTCTCTGGCGGCAAGAGTATTACTGACACAAACTGTGAGCGTATTAAACTTGCTAAGACAATATACGATATGGGTATGCGTGTAGCTGCTGTATCGCTAATGTGTCAAGACGAGCGTGTATGGACTGCTATGAAGATGGCAGGCACTCCTTGTCCGTATCAAGGTATGATAGGTGACGAAGCAGGTGTTGCATGGGAAGAAAACTTAGAAGATGTGCCAGGTGTATCTAAGCGTAAAGCTAAGAAATTAGAATCATCACCGAACATGCCTAACTAATGAAGAAGCTACTTTTCAGCTTATTGTTATTCAGCGGAATTGCTTACGGGCAATATCCGTCTGTGCTTGTCGATCTTAGAAATGATCCTGATGCAACAGAGCTTCAGATAAATGATCTGCAACAGCAACAAGTAAATTTAGGATTTGATTTTCCCCTATATGACCAGACATTTAGTGATGTATCGGTCACTTATACTGGTGTGCTAAACTTTCAAGAAACTACGAATGGTGGCAGTTTCTGCTGTAATGGTAGAGACATGGATGACCCACAATTTCAGCAACAGGCTGCAAATGGTCAATATCAATATCTTAACTATTCAATTCTAGCTATGTGGACAGATCTTCATGTTGAATACAATGCTAATCCATGGTACAAGACTAATTCAACTAATGCTACATTTGGGTGGTACGACATACCTGAATTTGGCGGCACAACTAATCTTAACAGCTTTGAGGTAAAGATATTTGATAGCGGTGATATTAAGTTTAGATACGATGAAGTCAACATTCAAAATCACGCTGTAACTGTAGGTGTTACTGGTAATCTAGAACTTGGTGATTACGCTCAATTTAAGTTTAAATCCCAAGCTAATGGATGGCAATCAGATGTACCAAAGGTATGGACATTCAATACTCTTACGGGCGTTTTTGAAGATCAGTATGGCGACTTAACTAACTTTGGTGCGTATGTTCCTCCTGTGTTTGAAGATCCCTGTGACATAGATCCTGATTCATGTGGTATTTTCGATCCTGTAAGTAGCTTTAATTCAGACTTTGATGTACCAGGCGATAGCATTTACGACTTCGTACCAGATACTGTATTCTATACTCCAGACACATATACAGATCAAGATCAGTTTAACAATGATTATGATGCAATGACACAAATGGCAGATAACTTTGGTATAGACGAATATTACGATAGCTTACCAGACTTTGACGCACAACAAGATGAATTTAATCAACAATTTGAGGAGCAGGGATATGTCGAACCAACAGGAGGATACGAAGAACCTCCCCCCTTCACCGAAGACGTACAAGAATTCTTTGAAGAAAACTTCCAATTGGAATCCTTTGATGACATACCGGGAGATTTCGAAGACTTTCCGATGGCTGGACCCGGAATGGAAGAAGAATTTATAGAAGCATTTGAAGACCTGGCTGAAGATATAATAGATGTCGTTTTAGAAGAAGATATATTTGAAGAAGAGTTTATCGAAGAGGATATATTTCAAGAAGAGTTTGTCCAAGCGGCGTTCACTGAAGAGTTATTTGACGAAGAAATTACACATGAAGAAGTTGTTATGAGTAAAAATGAAGAAGATTTACTCGTATCAGAGAATACTCCAGAATCTGTAAATAACCCAAAGGAACAATCGGGTTCAGATAATACTGTAGCTCAAACCAGTGCAGCCAGAAGAATTGATGCTGTAAGTATTGCAATGAATCAAATTCAGGAAACAGAATCTACTTTAGACCAATCCCAGCAAATTAGTGAAGATACTGTTTTGAATGAAGACACCTATTCCAATCAAGAATATTCTGATAGTTCTATAGCTAATAATATGCCACTTGACTTTCAAGAGAGCAATACATTCGAGGTGAACCAACCGCAAGAAAGTGTTGACCTGGGTCTAAACCAACCGCAGGAAAGTGCTGACGTTGGTTCGGTTGATGCAATAAATTATGTAGCAAACCAATTGCAAGAAATCACTACTTTAGATCAATCCGAGCAAATTAGTGAAGATACTGTTTTGAATGAAGACACCTATAATCAAGAATATTTTAATAGTTCTATGGGTGATAATATGCCACTTGACTTTCAAGAGAGCAATACATTCGAGGTGAACCAACCGCAAGAAAGTGCTGACGTTGATTCAATTGATGTAATAAATTATGTGGTAAGCCAATTGCAAGAAAGCACTGCTTTAGATCAATCCCAGCAAATTAGCGAAGATACTGTTTTGAATGAAGACCCATATTCCAATCAAGAATATTCTAGTAGTTCTATGGGTGATAATATGCCACTTGACTTTCAGGAGAGCAATACATTTGAAGTAAACCAACCTCAAGAAAGTGCTGACGTTGGTTCGGTTGATGCAATAAATTATGTAGCAAACCAATTGCAAGAAAGCACTACTTTTGTAGAGACTGCGTTTGTTGTAAGTAATTTACCAGAAGAAACATATGAGACTCTTTTACAAGAAATAGAAACACATGAGACTCTTTTACAAGAAATAGAAACACAAGAGTTGTCCGAGTTTGGCGGCATTGCTGAGATAACAGAAGAAAGTATTATAGAAGAGTTACTAGATCAAAACTCTGGAAGTGACAGCGGCGGTATGGATTTCAGTATGGGCGATACAGGTCAAACATTCAGCGACGGTCAGTCAGCTTTCGGTGACGATACTAGTTTTGATTTTAGCTTCGGTGGGCCATCAGTTGTATTTACAGCAACGACAATTGAATCTACTACCCAACAATCAGATACGCAAGAAGTCATAGACACATCTTCATCCACGACTACTACAGTAGATCAAAACTTTGACAGTCAAACAGACCAAGCGTTCTCTAGTGGTGGTTCAATAAGTGATGCACTTACAGCAACAGCGCCGCCTGACTTCTCTCGCTTCAATGTTGCGCCTCCGAGTCAAGAAGAACAGCAGACTACACAAAAGGCAGACGCTCAAGCTAACAATATGTCTGAAGAACAACTAGAACAAAACTTAGATGAATTTGCTAGTAACATGCAAGATTCTGGCGGATTCACAGACCAGAGTTTGACAGTGTTCTTGATGGGTAGAAACAGCGGCTTCTCACAATATGCAGGACAGTTACAAGATGTCAGTTTCTATACTGACAGAGGTATGCCTGGGGGCAAAATGAGTAATGACCGCAACTCTATGCTGCAACTAATAGGTACTAACGGCAAACATGAAGAAATGATTGCAGAACAATATAAATAAATCATGCTTAATTATAGGAGACTCTAATGTCAACGAAAAGAAAAAATATTGTGTTCTTGATTCCTGAGACTGAAACTCGTGAGTCACACACTTATCATTACAGTGTTGTGAAGACTAAAAACACTACGGCAGAAAAGTTTAGATTCAAGAAATACAACCCAGTAAAGCGGGTTCACGAATGGTTCAAAGAAGTAAAAGCACCTAGTCACAGTAAATAGGAGTCAGTAATGGCCGAAGTAGAAATAGGAGAAATGAAAGTATCAGGTGGTAAAGCATTAGTGATTATTCCATTACTTGGTACTATCTTAGGCGGATTATGGGGAGGCTTTGAATTATATCAACGATTGCTAGATGCTGAACAGGCCGTTACAGAATATGTAGCTCCTGATATGTCTGGTATCAATCAACAACTAGCAGTACAAGCAGAAACGGTTGCGGCGTTGAAAGAAGACGTACAACAGCAGTTTGAGACTGTCACTGCATTGCTAGATAACATGCAAGAAGACTTGGATCGTGTGCGTGAAGATGCAGACGAAGTGGACACTTTTGTACGCACTATCGATGAGTCAACAAACGAAACTCAGCGAGACCTGCGCAACGATGTGTATGGCATGGAAACTGAATTGAATGATCGTCTTAGAGAGTTAGATGCAGAGTTGCGTGAAATGCGTGACGACTTAGAGGAAAAGATTGAGCGAATCCTAGACAATCCGCTCAACGATTCAGAGTGATAGCAAAAGTTGGTCTCCGGGCCAACTTTACTTTATTTCTTATCCTCTTTACGGAGTTCGTTGTAATCTGCAATACCATCAAGCATGCTATTATACGTCATGCCTATACGAATACAGATGACACCGATGACAATGGCTATCATTCCTAAAAAAATTAATGCTATTTCCATGTTATAACTCCTCTGCAACGCCGAGTATTTCGGCGGCGATTAACAAGAATCCAGCTAGTGGAATATTACCGCCTAACAAGGCACCTCCACTAGCTGCTCGTACACAGCTCTTCACTAAACTAATATAAAAATGCTTCTTGCTTGGGTCTACGGGTTCCATTTAACTATCTCCACTTGATATCCTACTTCTTCTGCGAGTTTTAAAATCCATGCTTCAAAGTCTTCAAACCCTGGAACAAGCCATTCGTAATACTCACCATTAATCATCAATAAAGCATTTTCAATTTTTAAATGCTCTTTGATATCATCTTCTAAGGATTTGATAGTAGTTACGTTGCCTGACAGTATAAAATGTGGTTCAGGCACCGCTCCGTTTCCTGTAACATAACTCTTCATTCTCTTAGGGATGCTAGATGTCTCACCAAAACATGTTTCACCTAATCTATTTTTCCAAGAGTAAAAATAATGTTTTCTCTCTTTCATCTTACGCCTCCAATCCAAGTGCTTTCCAGTCACCACCAAAACTAGGGTAAGCAAGTTGCGTTAGATTATACTCTTTAGCATATGCATGAATTACAAAACATAAACCAAAGTAATCACGGTCAGTATTTGCACGGTCGTTATCTTTAGTAAACTTGCTGTACAAGCCGGTGCCAAACTTTCCAGTTCCTTTCATACCACCTTTCTTCTTTACAAATTCGGCAAACTTATCTTCATCGAACGCCACTGTAAACTTACTAGAATCTATCATCTTGTACAGTTTACCTAACATCATTAAGAAAGTAGAATCGATACCTTTTTCGGTAGCACAATACTTTTTGATGAACAGAAGCGCAGACTTGAGATAACTCATATCAAAAGAATCTTTATTGAAGTCAGTAAGTTTTTCAACACCGCTAATATGATTAGTAGCTAATGTTCCCTTGTACTTCCCTGGAACCATTTTTGCTCCTATTTCATGAAACAAATCGAAAAGCTGAAGAGCTTGGACTGCTGCAATGTCTTTGGCGCCTAGAATAGCTCGACAAGCATTAGCTCTTAACATATAAAAAGGTGGTATTTGAGTGATTGACTCATGCAATCTAACAAACTTATCAATAGCTTCTGCTTCACCTTTCTCAAAGTCTGCCATGTCGTAGTCTTTTATTTGGCACGGCATTTCATAATCTAATAAGGGACCATCATAATCAATCCAACCATCTAAAAGAGAGGCGACAGTAGCAAGCACAGTATGCATGCCATTCCATACCGTAACTTTCACCTCACCTGTGATCTGACAAGTGTATCGATGTACTGAAAGTACTTGAACTAAGTTGTGGTCGTAATGCACACCAGATTTATCAGCAACAGCTCGTGCTAATTGTTCTCGTTGAACTTTTCGGTTAGTGAATAAAAATTTCAGAGAAATAAAACCTAGAGTCAAATCACTAGATGTTTTAATTATCTTGCTAGGCTTTTTAGGAAGATTTGCAATGACTTGCTTAATATAAGCGTCGTTAGCAATTTCCATGAGAGGGACAATTTCTGGATTGAGATCCAGTTTGTCATTGGTGTTAATATTACTTGCGTTAAAATTTAAATCTAACAATGAAGTCATAATGTATTACCTATAATTTAAGTTAAAGTATACGCACTAGGCGCTTTTGTCGGGGACATGCCCCTAAAGTTGTTTTACACCTTTCTCAAAGTGTTCCTATATGATAACACCACTTGTCGTCCTTGTCAAGCAGTTTCTTACAGATACCCTAATCCAACCACCGCAAAGAAGACAAAAGCGCCGGCAATAGTCACAACACCGGCAATCATCTTACCTTCTGCGTGTCTCGTCTCTGCTTCTTCAAAATCTTCATCACTCATCGAAGCCTATCTCCTGTACTCTTCTTTCGGCATATTCATACGCATTCTTTAGCGTTGCAATAAGTTGTTCTACCTCTTCTTTGTGAATATTAGCCATTTTATCACCCCAACCGTAGCCCGACAGTGATCTGTCAATAAGAGATTCAAAAGATTCTGTCTTCACAACCTGAGGCATATCTACATCGCCAATATAGACCGTTGTCTCTATTCCGGTCTCGGTTATCCAAGCGCCGGCTTCTACTTCTATGCTTACTTTTGTATTATCCATACTCTTTCTCCGTCACAACGATCTTATCAAACTTGCGGTAGCTCTTCGAAAAGGAGAGAGGTTTCTTAAATCTCTCTATTACGGCAGTACCGGCCCTAGCATACCCCCAGCACTTACCGTCCTCCCCCAAGAAATAAGTATGGGGCAGAAACCCCTCAGTACGTTCCAACAGTCCGTTATAGTTCATCGGCACACCGCCTCGTGAGTCACATAGTAAGACCCACCCATGAGAGCAGCGACACCAATGCCAATCGGCGGTGTGGCAACTACAGCAAAGGGCAGACCAGTCAAAGCAGCTACTGCTACTCCGTCCACTGCAGGATTTCTCTTACACTGTGTATCGTTCGAAGCAAACCTCGCATTCGCACAACCAACGAGTGAGACACAGCATAGGACTAACAGTAGATTCTTCATTAGTCATTCTCTCCTAAGATCTAAGATAATCTCAATATGCTCTTCTTCAATAGCAAGCAAGTTATTACCGATATCCTGTGCCTTAGTCCAATCAGCAACGATTCTGTCGTTCACTGTAACGTATTGTACGTCAGGTCCGATACCCATTACAGTACCGATTGTAGATTCTAGCTTAGTAGAGTCCTGTAGAACAATTCCTCCGGAGGAGACTTTCTCTGTCTTCTCGAACCCAAATACTACTACATCTCGTGTAGGTCTTACCATTGTAGCCATTACTTTCTCCTTATATAAAGTGTGATTGCGAATCTCATGTAGCATAGAGACAGTATAGCAAACGATCCTATGACTACCTCTAGTGTCTCTCTTTCCATTATAGTATCCCTTTTGAACTAACATAGCAAGTATAGCACTACGGCTGTGATGTGTCAAGCATTATAGCGACTTTTTCCGGCGTAAAATTTTCCGCCAAAAAAATTCTGCTGCGTTTTTCCGAAAAAGGTTTTGAGACACAAAGGTCGGTGGGCGCTATATACCCTGGTATAGAGAGGGCCCCTATTTGGGACCCATAGGTCGGATCCTGGGATCTCCTAGAACCCTAGGGCGAACCCCATGCCTAGTGCTAGACCCACTAGCGTACAGATAGCTAGCTCCTTCGCTGCGTAGATTAGCTTAGCTTTCATTATACTGCCTCCTTCATGCCACGTTCGATGCCTGCTTCGAAGCCGTCACGGTCGAATTCTAGCTTAGCCCATGGACGAGCGAATGGGCTTTGCTTGCCATTGCCCTGATAGTAAGCACGAAGAGTATTTTCCATCTCCTCGATAACCTTACGACCTGTGAATGTATCTAAGCGACCTGCTTGAGCCTTGAGAAGTAATTCACCTGCTACGAAAGCCATAGCGCCTAATTCACCTGCTAGCTCCGCTGAACGGTCTGCTTGCTCAGTGTATAGCTCTTGGTACATATCTAATGATGATGTTGTCATAATATTTTCCTTTTTTCCGTTGAATTTCTTAGTTTGTGCGTACATTATAGCACCTATTGTCCGGAAAGTCAAGCATTATTTTCATTTTCTTTCCGTAATGATATCAATGACTTAGATGATACCAGCGTAGCCATCGATGACGAAACCGCTGGTATCCTTCTTAGCAGGGCCCTTAGCGACTAGTCCTACGACTACATTCGCTAAGTCCTTGAATCGTAAGTCATTTTTGTCACCATCGATGACCTTACGTCCTAGGAAGAATTCAGGGAGATTTTTACGGAAGACCACTGCTAGGTTGTGTGGGGTACGTGCTGCCTTAGAGGCGTATGCTAGGTTGGCCTCTGAATACGACACCGTGAGGTGGTAGTTGGCTGGGACCTTACGTCCTGGGAGCTTGGTGTAATCGTAGAATTGGATTTCGGGGAAAGTCTCCATTAGATTCAAGCCGTTAGATCCTTGCTGATTCTCCCATGCTATGTCGCTAGTGCCGTTGAGACGCACTGCTAGCTCCACACCATTCTTGGTAGCCTTCTTTATACCCTTTCGGATATCGTCCGCTAACTGGTCCACGAATGCTACTGAATTGTCACGGAACGCTATGGTCTTATTCATTCGGGCCTTCTGTACGTTGGAGAATGAACCCATGCCAGCCTTGTACAAGCAGGCCGACTTACAACCAGCAAGCTCGGCTGTTGGACATACGTTAATTCCTTCCACTGTATCTGCTGGAGCCATGTACATAATAGCAGTGAGGTACTCGCCGCCCTTGTCCGACTTGATTGTTTTAGCGTTTGAGCCGATTGAGAGATATTTCATGGTGTTGTCCTTTTTCGAGTTATTTTCTTAGTTTGTGCGTACATTATAGCACCTTTCTTCCGAAAAGTCAAGCACTTTTTACGATTAATTCACGCATGTAGCAATCGGATACAAATATCAAGGAATCCAAAGACTTACGAACCGCATCCTCGTTATTCTTAACGGATGCGTCCGCTAGTACTGCTTTGGAGAGGGATTCGATTGCTGCTAAGTAGTATTCTCGGTCTGTCATAATTTCGTTCCTTTTTCTCAGTTTGTGCGTACATTATAGCACCTTCCATCCGAAAAGTCAAGCGTTTTTTTCACTATTTTGCCTTAAAACGTAAGTTATTGATACTTAAGCAGTTTTAGATAGACGTAAGTACTTGATTTCCTTGAAGTGTCCTAATCGGGGCAATTCCTGCCTCGGAATCATAAAAAAAGCCCCGAATCCGGTCTGGAAACGGGGCTAAAAGGGCAGTAGGAAAAAGGAGTAACCTACTGCCTGAGGAATTAATAGTGAGCTGGATGTCCTACGTAGTTAAAATCATCCATTGGATCCTCACCCTCCACACTTTCGAGGTATGCTGCCCCTGCCTGAGTCGCTGGAACAGCATTCGCTGGTGGTGTGTAGGTCTGGTACTTTCGGATCTTGCTAGTGCGTTGCCTGTGGATCTCCTTGACCTTCAGGGGCTCGTTCTCAGCGTTCCGAGCGTCTAGGAAAACCTGTAAATCGCAATCCTCTTCCAGATACGCCATGCCATTGCGTACATAGCTATGGCTGGAGATGTTGCTTTCGATGCCCAGACGCTGGAGCTCAGCTACTGGGACTTTCAACCATGAATGTCCTGGGTCTGCTACCAAATGGAATGATCTAATCATTACACCACCTCCTTCATTTCGTTAATATCCAACATATCCGCAACCTCGTCCTGCGACATATACTTAAGACACGCTGTTAGCATCATCATGGGGTCAACCATGCCGTCTTCCACTAGCTCTACTGCTTGGTCTCTAAAATCAGTCATATTTTCTTCCTTTTTCTCAGTTTGTGCGTACATTATAGCACCTATTGGCCTAAATGTCAAGCATTATTTTCACTTTTAG